>JGI1201J43222_100021_pt1 | contig 109478 bp, 101 predicted proteins | sample MastesBC008_FD_43222 | JGI IMG/M metagenome (IMG submission 43222) | reverse complement strand
TCCAGAAGCTCTTCATCGTCAACCTGGTCAACCTTGTTCAGGAACACGACCAGCGCCGGAACGCCAACCTGACGGGCCAGCAGGATGTGCTCGCGCGTCTGCGGCATCGGGCCGTCAGCCGCGTTCACAACCAGGATCGCGCCGTCCATCTGCGCAGCACCCGTGATCATGTTCTTGACGTAGTCAGCGTGTCCCGGGCAGTCCACGTGCGCATAGTGACGGTTCGCCGTCTCGTATTCCACGTGCGCCGTGTTGATCGTGATCCCGCGGGCCTTCTCTTCCGGCGCCGAGTCGATGTCCTCATAGGACCGCTTCTCGCCACCGCCCTGCTCGGCCAGCGTCATCGTGATCGCTGCAGTCAGCGTCGTCTTGCCGTGGTCAACGTGGCCAATCGTGCCGATGTTGACGTGCGGCTTGTTGCGTTCAAACTTTGCCTTGGCCATCGGGCCTCTCCTTGATTCAGTTTCGGTGTCCGGCCCGCCGGACGGATGAACATCAGGCCAAACGGCCTGTTAAACGCGCCTCATAGCCATGTGCGGCGCGGGTTTCAAGCACACAAATGCCAGTTACTGCGGTGCGGCTTCGCGGCTTGCCCCGACCCGAAACCCCGGATAAGCGGAAGCGGGATCAATTTACGCAAGGACAATGCTATGACCGCTGACCTGTCGGCCCATGCCGCACGCGTGGCCAAGGCTTCGCTGAAGGAGCTCGCGGACGCGCGGGCCGGGACCGCGCCACTCCGGGCAGCCGGATGGTCGATCGACCTGTCGCGGCACTATCTGGACGCCGAAGCCGAGGCGGCGCTGCTGGCCTTTGGCACAGAAGCCGGTCTCAACGCGGCGGCGCAGAACCTGTTTGGTGGCGAGATCGTGAACCCGTCCGAGCAGCGCCCCGCCCTGCACTGGGCATTGCGCGCACCGCAAGCCCTGTCCGGAGAAGCCGAAACGGTTCGTCAGAGCGTCCTTCCCGCGCTCGCCTTTGCACGCGACGTCGCCTCCGGCGCTGTCACAGGGTCGACCGGACAGGCATTCAACGCTGTGCTGCACATCGGGATTGGCGGATCCGACTTCGGCCCGCGCCTGATTGCCGATGCGTTTGAAGACAAGGCATCGGGCAAGATCGACCTGCGCTTCTGTGCCAATGTCGATCCCTTCGACCTGGACCGGGCGCTGGCAGGGCTCGACCCGGCCCGCACGCTGGTGATCGGAGTCTCGAAATCCTTCGGGACCGAGGAGACGCTGTACAATCTGGGCCGCGCCCGCAAATGGCTGGAGGCCTCCGTCGGTGACAGGTCCCAGCAGCATCTGGCGCTGGTGACGGCCAACCCGGATCGTGCGAAAGCCTGGCTGGACGGACGCGAAGCCCATGTGTTCGACATGCCGCTCTCGGTGGGCGGCCGTTTCTCGCTCTGGTCCGCCGCGTCCCTGGCCTGCATGATCTATCTCGGGGCCGATGTCTTCGAGTCGATCCTGAACGGTGCCGCCGACATGGATGCGCATGTGCGCACCGCAACGCTGGAAGACAATGCCGCGATGCGGCTGGCCCTGATGGACTACTGGAACGCGACGGTGCGCGGCGAAAGGATGCGCGTTCTGCTCGCCTATTCGAACCGGCTGAGACTGTTGCCGACCTATCTGCAGCAGCTGGAGATGGAATCCAACGGCAAGACGGTCGGCCCGAACGGCCAGCCCGTGCCCGGTACGACGGCGCCGGCACTCTGGGGCGGCGAAGGCTCGGTGGGCCAGCATTCCTATCACCAATGGCTGCACCAGGGGTCTCAGGACGTCCCATGCGAGTTCATCCTGTCCCCGGACCGGGACCGGGATGCGTCAGGCGTGACCGCCCTGACCGCACATGCGCTCGCCCAGGCCGAAGTGCTCGCCAATGGCCGCAGCCTTGACGATGTCCGGAGTGAAGAACCGGACTTGCCGGACGATGTCGCCCGGCAGAAGGTTCATGCAGGCGGACGGGCCTCCACTTTCCTGGCACACGCCCAATTCGGCCCAGAAGCGTTTGGCGCGCTCGTGGCCCTGTATGAACACCGCACCTATTTCGCCGGCCATCTGTGGCAACTGAACCCATTCGACCAATGGGGCGTCGAGCGCGGCAAGACGATGGCGTCGCGGCTCAAACCGGCCGTCGAAGGCAGCGCCCGGGCAGACGATGCGGTGACCGCCTCGCTGATCGCGATGATATCCGGAGACTGATCCATACTGGTCCTGCGCGAAACCTGTATCGGAGAAACCCGTGAGGTCCTGCTGGACGATACCGGGCGGCCCATTGCGCTGCGCCTGTCGCGCTGGTCCGATCCGGCCTCGCGCCTGAAACTCGGCGACCGGGTCGAGGCCCGGATCCGCTCCCTGCAGCCCGAACAGGGCGGCGCCTTTGTCGAGACGGACCGCAAGGCACAAGCATTCCTGCGCCTCTCGCCCGGTCACGGGCTGACCGAAGGCGAACGCTGCGGGATGTCCGTCGTGTCGGAGGCCCGGTCCGACAAGCTGGCGCGGGTGACGCTCGGAGAAACGCCCATGACGCTCCCTTTTGCCGATGGGTGGGCTTCTGCAGAGGTCGAGAATGTTGAGCCGGGAGACGACCGGGTCGAAGCCGCCTTTGACGAAGCGGTATCACCCAGCGTCGTCGTTCCGAATGGCGGCCGGCTGCGGATCGAGCGCACACAGGCGCTGATTGCGGCAGACATCGATTCCGCGGGGCGCCGGGGCGCCGGCAGCGCGGCCAGCCGTGCCCTGCAGCTCAACCGGGATGCGAGCGCGGAACTGGTCCGCCAGATCGGGCTGCGCAGACTGGGCGGCCTGGTGGTGCTGGATTGCGTGGCCCCCCTGAATGCCGGATCCCGCAAGACGCTTCAGGATTTCACGAAGACGCGCTTTGCCGAAGCCGGCTTCCCGACAGCGACCGTGCTGGCGCCGTCCCAGCTCGGCCTGATGGAGATGTCATTGCCCTGGCGCGAAACCCCGCTGTCCGAGATCATCCTGGACCAGAGCGGGACCTGGTCAGGCGAATCGCTTTGCCTGGCCGGCCTGCGCCACCTGGAACGGGCAGCCGCCCGCCAGCCCATGGACCGGCTGGTGCTCGACCTGCCGACGCGCGCACTGGCCTGGCTTGACGGGGCGGGCGCCCCGCTCAAGAGCCTGCTGGCGGAACGGTATGGTGGACGGCTGTCATATGTGGCCTCGACGCGCGACGCGCCGATCGTATATCAGGCCTCATGAGCAAGCCCATGCCCTCCGGATCCAGCCAGCCCAAATGTGCCCAATGCCGCAAGAAACCGGTCTCGGCCCAATACCGGCCCTTCTGTTCGAAACGCTGCGCAGATGTCGATCTGAACAAATGGCTGACGGATGGCTACAGCATTCCCGGCGCCCCGGTGGACCTGGCCGATGACGTGCCCGGCCAAGAGATGTCAGAAGATGACTGAAAACAGCATGGACAAGACGAAAAGCCTTCGTTAGATACCGCGCTTCCCCAGTGGCCCGCCCGGGTAGCTCAGGGGTAGAGCAGCGGATTGAAAATCCGCGTGTCGGTGGTTCGATTCCGCCCCCGGGCACCATTTTCCATTCAGATGCTGTCACGACTACGGCTTCAGCCTGTGCAACGGGAATGCCGTGGAACGGTACGCCTCAGGCCACGAGGTCCTGATGGCGGGCTGCGAGGTCTCGCAGGGCCATCGGGGAACCGAGCAGCTGGCGGTTCACGCCGATCCGCTTGAACCAATAGTGCAGCCCGACAAGGTCGGTGAACCCCATGCCGCCATGCACTTCTGTCGATGTGCGCGCCACGAAGGTGCCCACCTCCGACAGGTGCGCCTTGGCCAGGCAAGCCATGACAATCGCTTCATCATCATCGGTGTCGATTGCGTGCGCTGCGTGCCATATCAAGGCGCGGGCCGGTTCCAGCCTTGCGGCCATTTCGGCGCAGAGATGCTTGACGGCCTGGAATGAGCCGATCACCCGGCCGAACTGCTTGCGTTCGCTCGCATAGGCCACGGCCTTGTCGAGCATGCATTGCGCCGCCCCCAACGTGTCGGCCGCAAGCAACACGCAGGCGACAGCAAAGATCATGTCGGCCCGGTCAGGAATCGACGCCAGGGACTCATGGTCGACCTCCAGCTTCGAAAAGATCCGGGTCCGGTCGATTGTCTGCAATGGTTCCGCGTCCGGCGCGGCGACAACTTGCAGGCCCTGGTCGGACCAGAGCAAACTGTGCGTCGCCTCCGCCGCATCCATGACCATCATGGCGCGACCGGTCAGATTGCCATCCGCCAGCCGTATGCCGGCGCCGTCGCGCCGTGACAGGCGCTCATTGAGGGCTAGGCTGAAACGCGCCTGCCCGGAAGCGATCGATGCGCCGAGGCCGCTGGATGTATCCCGCAGTGCAAAGGCGGCCACGCTGTTGGACAGGAACCGGGCCGGCACCACGCCATATCCGAAACACTCCTGAACCAGGACGGCATCCAATACGCCAAGGCCTGCGCCGCCCTCCGTCTCCAGAACCAGAATTCCGTCCAGCGCCAGAGCGCCAATCTCTTCAGCCAGACCGGCTGTTGCGGCGGCATCGTCCTGCGCGACCTGACGGATCAGATCGAGCGGTATGCGGTCCGCCACCAGACGTCTGACGGTTTCCTGCAGCAGGACCTGATCTTCGGACAGTCCAAATTCCATGGGTCTAGCTCCCTGCCGGCTTTGGCTCGCGCGGCATGCCAAGCCCGCGTTCGGAAATGATGTTCTTCTGGATCTGCGCCGTACCCCCGCCGATGATCAGGCCGAGGTCATACATGTAGCGCCATTGCCAGCTGCCGCCGGCGCGCAGGTGCTCCCCCGACTCGTAGAGGATGCCCAACTCGCCGAGTGCATCGATCGCCAGACCGGCAATCTGGTGGTTCAACTCACACCCCTGAAGCTTGACGACGAGCCCGGCCAGTCCCGCCGATTCCCCTTTCAGCCTGTTGGTCGTGATACGAAGGCCATTGGCCTGCATTGCGTAGACGTCTGCCTGAAGCGCCATCAGACGGTCCCTCAGGACGGGATTGTCGATCAGACGCTGACCATTGACGGTTTCCGACTTCATCAGTTCGACGAGTTCCACGAAACGGGCCTTTGTCGCGTTTGGATCGCCCAGCATGCCGCGCTCATGCGTCAGTGTGGCGTTGGCCACCTGCCAGCCCTTGTTGACCTCGAACACGACACCACTCTTCGGCACACGGACGTCTGTGAAGAAGACCTCGTTGAAATTGGCTGCGCCCGTCATGTCGACCAGGGGCCGTACTTCAATTCCCGGTGTGTCCATCGGAAACAGGATGTAGGTGATGCCGTGATGCTTTTTTGCATCCGGGTCCGTGCGAACGAGGCAGAATATCATGTCGGCCTGCCGGGCGGTCGATGTCCAGATTTTCTGGCCATTGATGACAAAATGATCGCCGTCTTCCACTGCGCGGGTCTGGAGTGCTGCAAGGTCCGATCCAGCGCCTGGTTCGGAATATCCCTGGCACCAGATGAGGTCCCCCTTCAGCGTCGGCTCGATATAGGCGGCCTTCTGTTCCGGCGTGCCAAGCTCCAGCAGGGTTGGCACCAGCATCGAGATGCCCTGACCGGCGAGCGGCCGCGGCAGGCCCGAACGGGCGAACTCCTCGGCAATGATGCGGGACTTCAGAATGTCCGGCTCGGCGCCGTATCCGCCATATTCCTTCGGGATCGTCCGCGCGGTGAGGCCCTCGCTGATCAGAAAGGCCTGCCAGGCAAGGCGTTTCGGATGCTTCAGCCCCTTGTCGTCCGGTCCGGGCGCGAGATGGGCATTGGCGTTCAGGGTCTCCGCGACCTGGTCGCGGAAAGCGGCGTATTCGGGGCTGAGTGTCAGGTCCATTTCCGAACTGTCGACCGGCTTCCCCAAGGGAGTGCAACAGCAAAATCGAACCGGGCCTTGCACACCGTAGCGTAAAGCTGGCTAGCTGCGATCAGTCAAAGGAGGACACCCATGCCCGTCGAATACAAGAAACAAGGCAATGTCGCGATCATCACCATGAATCGCCCGGAAGCGCGCAATGCGATCAATGGCGAAATGGCCAGCACGATGGAAGCCGCCATCGACCAGATGGAATCCGATCCGGAAGTCTGGGTCGGAATCCTGACGGCAGTTGGCAAGGCTTTTTGCGCGGGCGCTGACCTGAAGGAGATTTCAGCCGGCAATGGGGCAGCCCTGTCGACCAAGAAGGGTGGCTTTGCCGGGATTGCCCGCCGTGAGCGGACCAAGCCGCTGATCGCCGCGATTACAGGGTCTGCGCTGGCCGGCGGGACCGAGATTGCGCTGTCCTGCGACATGATCATCTGCGCGGACAATACGAATTTCGGACTTCCGGAGGTGAAGCGGTCGCTGGTTGCGGGCGCTGGCGGCCTGTTCCGCCTGCCGCGCGCCATTGGCCGCGCCGTCGCGCTGGAAGCCATCCTGACGGGCGACCCGTTGCCGTCCCAGCGCGCCTATGAACTCGGCATGGTCAACAAGGTTGTCCCGGAAGCGGATGTCATGCCGGAAGCGCAGGCCCTGGCAGCGCGGATCACGGCGAACGCCCCGCTGGCGGTTGCCGCCAGCCGGGCCGTCGCCATGGACGCCACCAGCAAGAGCGATGACGATCTCTGGAAAGACAGCGGTAAGGCCTTTGCCAGCATTGTCGGCACAGAAGACTTCAAGGAAGGCCCGAAAGCCTTCATCGAAAAACGCGCCCCGGTCTGGAAGGGTCGCTGATCAGACAGGCTTTGTTTTGAGCCACCGGACGGCGCCGAACCCGGCTGCACGTCCGGTGGCCAGACAGGCTGTCAGCAGGTATCCGCCAGTCGGCGCGTCCCAATCCAGCATCTCGCCGGCGCAGAACTGGCCGGGTTCTTGCCGGATCATGAAGTGCGCATCGAGCGCCGAAAATGACACCCCGCCATCAGTCGAGATGGCTTCGTCCAGCGGAAACAGGCCGGCGACCGGTACGGGCAAATTCTTGACCAGACGGGCCATTTGATCTGGGGAGTCAGCCGCCTCAAGCCCACCGAACTCGAACAACAAGGCCCGCTTCACGCCGGACAGGTTCAGCGTCTTGCGAAGATGATTGGACAGGGATTGCTTGCCACGGGGTTTTGACAGGCGCCGGACGATTTCGTCTTCAGAAAGGTCGGGCAGCAGATCCAGGTACAGCACCGCCTGCCCGGCAGCCTCAAGCGCGTCACGGACACTCAGGGACAGGGAAAAGACCGCGCCGCTTTCCACGCCGCGTTCCGTGACGACGAATTCTTCGCGGCTGGCCTGTTCCCCGAAGCTGACCGCAACATTTTTTACCGGCACGCCGGCGAATTCGGCTTTCATCCGGTCAGACCAGCTGACGCGCAGGCCGCAATTCGACGGACGAAATGGCGACACAGACATGCCAGCCGCTTGAAAGGCGGCCCGCCATGCACCATCGGATCCGAGCCGGCTCCAGCTGCCCCCGCCCAAGGCGAAAACCTGCGTGCGGGAAGACACGTGTCGCGGGCCGTCGGGCGTGTCGAAGGTCAGAGCGCCATCCTGATCCCAGCCCGTCCAGCGATGGCGTGTGTAAAGGCGCACGCCCGCGCCCGTGAGGCGCGAGAGCCAGGCCCTGAGCAAGGGCGATGCCTTCATCTCACGCGGAAACACGCGGCCCGTGGGTCCGGTGACAGGCTGGATGCCGAGTTGCGCCATCCAGGCCATGATCTCGTCCGGTCCGAAAGCTTCAACCGCCTGCAACAGGCTGGCAGGGGCGTCCGGATAGGTCGCTGCGAGTTCAGCGGGCGGTGTGACATGCGTGATGTTCAGGCCGCTCTTGCCGGCCATCAGGAATTTCCGGGCCGGGCTGGGCATGGCCTCGAACACAGCAACGCGGCGCCCCGCATCCGCGATCATTTCCGCCGCCATGAGCCCGGCGGGCCCCGCGCCGATCACAGCCGCGTCGAGCGGGGCGTCAGTCGTCACGATCGACCCGGGCCTTGCCGCGCCCCAGGGCCAGCGCCTTGATCGCGCCCCGGAACGTCTGCACCTCCTGGCGTGTCCAGTCGGCCCGGATCAGCGCAGCGCGTAGATTGTCCTTCATCAGCGGCGTCTTTTCGGGGGGGAAGAAGTACCCGGCGCGCTCCAGCTCGTCCTCGAAATGCTCGAACATGCGGTAAAGCTCGTCGCGCGGGGCCGGCTCGCCCAGCTTTGCCTTAACCTGGGAGATGACCCGGCCGGAATCCTCACGGCGCCTGCCCCATTCCGCGCAGAACACGCAGACGGCCTGGGCGAGGTTCAGGCTCTTGAAGTCGGGGTCCACCGGATAGGTCATCAGGAAGTCCGACACGGCGACTGCATCATTGGGCAGGCCGGACTTCTCGGCGCCGAACATGATGGCGGACCGGCCGGCGCCGAGACGCTCGAACGCGGTGTCAGCGGCCTCGGCCGCATCGCCCACGCGCTTTTCGATGCCCCGCAAGCGCGCCGTGGCGGCGGCCAGCCAGGTGATGCCGTCGAGCGCTTCAGGCAGACTGTCGAAAACCTGCACCGTGACACCGGCCTCGAACGCTCCGGCCGACATCGTGTCGGCCGCCGGATTCGGCCAGCCGTCGCGCGGCGTGACGAGGCGCAGATCGGTCAGGCCAAAATTGCGCATGACGCGCGCGGCGGCACCGATATTCTCGCCAAGTTGCGGCGAATGGAGAATGATTGCGGGTGACATTCAGTCGATCACCTTTCGAAGAAAGGGCTGGAACAATTTCTCATATGCATTTCTTTCGAAGACACATTGTTTGACCGAAGTAAGTTCAATCGGCTGATCCTGTAGCTCTTCGGTCAAGCGCTCAATCCTGAATTCGCTCCATTTGATCGTACCGTCATTTACGGTGAGATATGCCGTTACGGTCCCGCAATCGAAATCGCCACTAGAGCATATGTACACGGGAATCCGGTCGTCCGGAAAAGGCGTCTCGCCATATCCCAGAAACCAGGATGCGTGGATCGCTGCCGACGATTTTCCATCGAATTCATACTGGTCCGATGTGAAGACGGTGCAGAGGTCGCGGACTTGCGGGTGATCAAACTGGTCGTGCAGACTGGTCCCATTCACAATGAAATCCAGGAATGCGACCTGATTTCTTTCCCAGTTCGGTTTTAACTCGATTTGTTCCAACACAGCTGCTTCTCAACCTTTGTCATCATGCCGTTTTGACGCCTGCTCGGGCTCTGCTATAGGCCTGCGAGAAATACGCAACCGCAGGGATTCTAAACATGGCGAAAATCAAGGTCAAAAACCCGATCGTCGAGATGGACGGGGATGAGATGACCCGGATCATCTGGCAGATGATCAAGGACAAGCTGATCCACCCCTATCTCGATGTCGACCTGAAATATTACGACCTGTCGATCCAGAAGCGCGACGAAACGGATGACCAGATCACCGTCGATGCTGCCAACGCCACCAAGCAGTATGGTGTCGCCGTCAAATGCGCGACCATCACGCCGGACGAAGCCCGCGTCGAGGAATTCGGCCTGAAGAAGATGTGGCGCTCGCCGAATGGCACGATCCGCAACATTCTGGGCGGCGTCGTGTTCCGCGAGCCGATCGTGATCTCGAACGTGCCGCGCCTCGTGCCGGGCTGGACCCAGCCTGTGGTTGTCGGCCGTCACGCCTTTGGCGACCAGTACAAGGCGACCGACTTCCTGGTGCCGGGCAAAGGCAAGCTGACCATGAAATGGGAAGCTTCCGACGGCTCCGACTCCAAGGAATTCGAAGTCTTCGATTTCCCGTCCTCCGGCATTGCCATGGGCATGTACAATCTGGACGAGTCGATCCGCGACTTCGCCCGCGCCAGCATGAATTACGGCCTGCAGCGCAAATGGCCGGTCTACCTGTCGACCAAGAACACGATCCTGAAAGCCTATGATGGCCGCTTCAAGGACATCTTCCAGGAAGTGTTCGACAATGAGTTCGCCGACAAGTTCGCCGAATTCGGCGGCACTTATGAGCACCGCCTCATCGATGACATGGTTGCGGCGGCCATGAAATGGTCCGGTGGCTATGTCTGGGCCTGTAAGAACTATGATGGCGACGTCCAGTCCGACACGGTTGCCCAAGGCTATGGCTCGCTGGGCCTGATGACGTCTGTTCTGATGACGCCGGATGGCAACACGGTGGAAGCCGAAGCGGCACACGGCACAGTGACGCGTCACTACCGCAACCACCAGAAGGGCGAAGCGACGTCGACCAACTCCATCGCCTCCATGTTCGCCTGGACGCGCGGCCTCGACCATCGTGGCCGCATGGACGACACACCGGATGTGCGCGCCTTCGCCCAGAAGCTGGAAGAGACCATCATCAAGACGGTCGAAAACGGCCAGATGACGAAGGACCTCGCCCTGCTCGTCGGACCGGACCAGGAATGGCTGACCACCGAAGGCTTCATCGAAGCCGTGGACAAGAACTTCCAGGAAGCCATGTCCAAATCCTGAGCCCGACAGGCCTGAATTCAGAAAGCCCCGCAGGAAACTGCGGGGCTTTTTTCATGCTCAAAACAGGTGTTTCGCGACGAACCAGGATCCCCAGACGATCCCGAGCAGCGGAATGAGCGCCACCAGCCAGATCGGCCGCGCCTTCACATTGCCGAACTCCTCTTTCGGATCGTCCATCACGCCTCTCCGAGGAGCTGGCGGACATGGTCTTCAAGATCCAGTTGGCGCAGGCGCTTCAGGCGTTCGGTCAGCAGGATGCGACGCAGGCGCTGATAGGCGATTTCCAGATCATCATTGACGATCACATAGTCATAGCGGCGCCAATGCATGATCTCGCGCTTGGCATCTTCCATGCGGCGCGCGACGATTTCCGGCGTCGATCCCGGACGGGCGGCCAGTCGCTGCTCCAGCGCATTGATGCTGGGCGGCAGGATGAAGACCGACACGACATCGTTCGGCATCTGGTCATGCAGGGCATCCGCGCCCTGCCAGTCGACGTCGAACAGGACGTCCTCACCCGAATCAAGCTTCGCCACCGTATCGGCCTTGGGTGTGCCATAATATTTGTCGAACACATGGGCCCATTCGAGAAATTCGCGTCGTTCGATCATCTCGTGAAACGCGTCCACCGTCCGGAAGTGGTAATCCTTGCCATCAACCTCTCCCGGCCGCGGCGGACGGGTGGTGGCGGATACGGACAGGTTCACATCGTCGAATTCCTCGATCAGCTTCCTGGCGAGCGTCGTCTTGCCGGCTCCCGACGGGCTGGACAGAACAAGCATGAGCCCGCGGCGATGACCGCTATCCTTCGGATGTCCGCTATTCGACATTGGCTGCCTGCTCCTTGAACTGGTCTATCGTTCCTTTGAGGCTGAGTCCGGCATTCGTCAAATCGAGGCTGACAGATTTGGAGCAGAGCGTGTTGGCTTCCCGGTTCAGTTCCTGAGCCAGAAAGTCCAGCTTCCGGCCAACCGGAGACCCGGTGGCCAGCAAGTCCCGCGCTGAAGCGAAATGGGCCTGCAACCGGTCCAGTTCTTCGCGCACATCGGCTTTCGCTGCTGTCAGTGCGAGTTCCGCCGCCAGACGGTCCGGATCCACTTTCTGGTCGGCGCCCAGCTCGTCGAGCTGTTTCGACAAGCGCGCCTGAAGCAGGCCGGGCTGGCCGGCCGCCAGCGAGATTGCCGATTCGGTCACGGCGGACATTTCGTCCACCAATTCACCAAGCATCGCCAACAGCGACTGGCCTTCGGCCCGGCGGGCGTTATCAAGTTGCTCGAGCGCCGCTTCGGCACCTTGTGCAAGCACCGTCATGACGGCTTCATCCGCCGCGACATCGCGCAGGCTGGACGAGCCGGTTTCCACAACGCCCTTGATCGACATGAGCGCGGCGATGGCTTCGCCTGACAATGGCCCGCCAAGAGCCTGCTCCGCTGCCGAGGTGAGAGATTTCAGGAGGGCCTCGTCAATGACCACGCCGCCCGCCCGGTCACTGAGTTCGATCCGCAGCGAGACCTGAAGCGAGCCGCGATTGAACCGACGCGACGCGGCGGTCTTAACGGCGCGCTCCAGAGCATCAAAGCCGGGCGGCGTGTTCACACGCACATCCAGCCCGCGTCCGTTCACGCTCTTGGCCTCCCAGGCCCAGGCGCCCCATTCGGCCTCTCCCGTGACACGGGCAAAACCGGTCATGCCGGATAGCTGACTCATTCCCCCGACCGCTCCCTCTGGATTTCCTCGCGCTCATACTTTCGATAGGCGGCGACATTTCGATTGTGCTCTGCCAGCGTCCTAGCGAACAGGTGCCCCCCCTTACCGTCAGCCACGAAGAAGATGTGTCCGGTTTCATCCGGATTCAGCACCGCTGCGATGGCGTCGCGGCCCGGATTGCAGATGGGCGTCTTCGGAAGCCCGTCAATCTGGTACGTGTTCCAGTCGGTCTTGCGATCGATTTCAGACCGATAGAGGGTCCGCCGCTCGCCGCGCCGATTGTAGAGCGGTTCGCCTTTTGAAATGCCGTAAATAATGGTCGGGTCGCTCTCCAGGCGCATTCCCCGTTTCAGGCGCGTCGTGAACAGACCGGCAATCTGTGGCCGCTCGCTGGCAATGCCGGTCTCCTTCTCCACAACGGAGGCCAGAATGATGGCCTCCTCCGGCGTGGATATCGGCAGGCCCTCGGCGCGCTGCGGCCAGAGTTCATCCAGAACCTTGTCCTGCGCGTCCTGCATGCGGGCAATCAGGTCGGCCCGGCTCGTGCCCCTCTGGAACAGATAAGTATCCGGCAGCAGAGTCCCTTCGGCTACCTCTTCCGTGGGCAACGCACCTTCCAGCACCGGATCTTCCTCAATGATCTTCAAGAGCTGGGCGGTCGTGCGGCCTTCCGGCAATGTGATCTTGTAGAGGACCGACTTGCCTTCGATCATGATGTCAATGATGTCGACGATGCTGGCCCGGGGCTCGAGAATGTACTCCCCCGTCTTGATGGCGAGTTCGCTTCCATCCAGACGGGCTTTCAAGCGAACGAGGCGGTCATCGGTGACAAGCCCGTCCTGTTCGAGCCGCGCCGCCACGCTGGTGAGGGTTTCCCCCGGCTGGACGGCAAACACGACCTGGCCAGTCGACGGGCCGGGCTTGGCAATCTCGTTCTGGAACCAGAGCCAGCCACCGCCAAGCGCGATGCCCCCGAGGAACGGGAGCAGTACCAGCAATGAGAGCAGGCCTTTGATGAATTTCATGCACGCCTCGCGAATCCTGACTGTGCCAGCCTATATGCCAACCCCAGCCCGGAGAAACAGGCTTACTGAATTTCCTTGAGCACCAGCGACGCGTTCGTGCCACCGAAGCCGAAACTGTTTGTCATGGCCGCCCGCACGCGCCCCTTCTTCGCCTTGTGCGGGACAAGGTCGAGAACGGTCTCGAAGCTCGGATTGTCGAGGTTCAGCGTCGGCGGCATCACCTGGTCGCGAATGGCCAGCGCACAGAAGGCGGTCTCGATCGCGCCGGCGGCGCCCAGAAGGTGCCCGACAGCCGACTTGGTCGACGACATGGACATGTTCTTCGCGTGATCGCCAAAGGCGCGCTCAACCGCGCCGGCTTCGCCCTCGTCCCCTTTTGGAGTCGACGTGCCGTGGGCGTTCACATAGTCGATCTCGGTCGGGTCGATGGCCGAATTCTTGAGCGCCATCTTCATGGCACGATAGCCGCCTTCGGCGCCTTCGGCCGGGGCCGTGATGTGATAGGCGTCGCCCGTCAGGCCATAGCCTGCGACTTCCGCATAGATTTTTGCGCCACGCGCCTTGGCATGCTCGTACTCTTCGAGCACCACAACGGCGGCCCCTTCCCCCATGACGAAACCATCGCGGTCCTTGTCATAGGGACGGGACGCCTTTTCCGGCGTGTCGTTGAAATTGGTCGACATGGCCTTTGCGGCGCAGAAGCCCGCAATGCCGATGCGGCCGATGACGGCCTCGGCGCCGCCAGCTACCATGACATCCGCATCCCCGTATTTGATGAGACGCGCGGAGTCGCCGATGGCGTGGGCGCCAGTTGCACAGGCCGTCACCACCGAATGGTTCGGCCCCTTGAATTTGTGGCGGATCGACACCTGGCCGGAAGCCAGATTGATCAGCGCAGAGGGGATGAAGAACGGGCTCACCTTGCGCGGCCCGTTCTCGTGAAGTGTGATCGCCGTGCTGTAGATCGATTCCAGGCCACCAATGCCGGAGCCGATCAGGACGCCTGTGCGCTCCTGGCCCTCATCATCTTCAGGCTTCCAGGCTGCATCCTCGACGGCCTCGTCGGCCGCAGCGATCGCATAGAGAATGAATTCATCGATCCGCCGCAGCTCCTTCGGAGACAGATACTTGCCCGGATCGAAAGCGTCGGGATCTCCCTCGCCGCCGCCGCGGCCTGTTACCCACGGAACCTGAAACGCGATCTTGCAGGGCATGTCCTCGGGATCGAACGTATCAATACGTCCTGCCCCTGACTTGCCTGCAATGAGGCGCTCCCAGGTTGCCTCACGGCCCGAAGCCAAGGGTGAGACAATCCCGATTCCGGTAATAACAACGCGGCGATCTGACATGGAAATCCTGAAATCTTAGATGTGTGCCTTGATGTGCGTTACCGCATCACCAACCGTGCGGATCGATTCCTGCACGTCATCCGGGATCTCGATGTTGAACTCTTCCTCGAAGGCCATGACCAGTTCGACCAGGTCCAGCGAGTCAGCGCCCAGATCATCAATGAAGCTTGCGCTCTCGACGACCTTGTCACCATCCACGTCGAGATTATCGACAACAATTTTTTTAACGCGTTCTAGAACGTCAGACATGAGTACCTCTCTGAAAATGCCTGAGGACTGGCCCAGATTCGAACCATTGTGTTGCGCCTAGCATACACTTGGGACGAGCGCCAAGTCCTATGAGTGGGGCTTGCTGTAGTGAAATCAGATCATCGCCATGCCGCCATTCACGTGGATTGTCTGTCCCGTGACGTAGGCGGCCTGATCTGAAGCGAGATAAACGGCCGCGGCGGCAATGTCCGCACCCTGGCCGAGCCGGCCGGCCGGAATCTGGCCGAGAAGCGCCTCTTTCTGCTTTTCCGGCAACACGTCCGTCATCGGGGATTCAATGAATCCGGGGGCGATCGTGTTGGCCGTGATACCGCGGCTGGCGACTTCCTGCGCCAGGGATTTGGTGAATCCGATCATGCCGGCCTTGGAGGCGCAATAATTGGATTGTCCGGGATTTCCCGTCACGCCAACAATGGACGTGATGCCGATGATCCGCCCGTGACGACGCTTCATCATGCCCCGGACACAGCTTTTCGTGAGACGGAAATAGCTGCCCAGATTGACCGACAGAACATCGTTCCAGTCGTCATCCTTCATCTGCATCAACAGCTTGTCGCGTGTGATGCCGGCATTTGCCACGAGAATGTCGAGCGGACCCATCGCCTCTTCCGTACGACCCACAAGTCCGTCGACCGACTCTGCGTCGGACAGATTGCACGGCACGATGGCGGATTCGCCTTTCAGGGTGCCTGCGACCTCTTCGAGAACGTTTTCGCGCGTCCCGGAGAGCGCCACCTTGGCCCCGGCTTCGGACAGGGCCTGCGCGATGGCTCGGCCGATTCCACCGGATGCTCCGGTGACGAGGGCCGTACGGCCGGTCAGGTCAAACATTGTGGCTTATCCCTTCATTGCTTCTGCAAAGGCTGCCAGATCCTCTGGCGTGCCCAGCGTGAATCCGTTCAGCGACTTCTCTATGCGGCGTTGCATAACCGTCAGCACTTTTCCATTGCCTGCTTCGCCCGTGGCTTCAACTCCCTGAGCCACCATGAATTGCACACTCTCGGTCCAGCGCACCCGGCCCGTCACCTGCGCGACAAGGTTTTTCCGGATGGTTTCAGGGTCTGTGACAGCGCTGGCCGACACGTTGGCGACCAGTTCGGTCGACGGCGCGGAGATGGTCACATCCGCAAGCGCTTCTGCCATGGCGTCTGCGGCCGGCTGCATCAGCGAACAGTGGAACGGCGCAGACACGTTGAGCAGCATGGCCTTCTTGACGCCATTGTCCTTTGCGTGGGCGCAGGCGGCCTCCACAGCATCCTTGCGGCCGGAGATCACCAATTGCCCCGGCGCATTGTCATTGGCGATGTCGCAGGCGCCGCCCGTCTCGCGACCGGCTGCACAGGCCGCTTCAGCCTGATCGATATCTGCTCCGAGAAGGGCCGCCATGGCCCCTTCGCCCGGCTGCACGGCCGCCTGCATGGCATTGCCGCGGATGCGCAGCAATCTGGCCGTATCGGACAGACCGATCGCCCCGGCGGCTGCCAGGGCGGAATATTCGCCAAGCGAGTGTCCGGCCACATAGGCGGCATCCTGTGCGGACAGGCCGAATTCTGCCTCCAGAGCACGGGCAGCCGCAACGCTGTGCGCCATCAGGGCCGGCTGTGTGTTGGCCGTCAGCGTCAAGTCTTCGATGTCACCCGACCACATCAGGCCGGACAGGTCCTGCCCAAGAGCCTCATCGACCTCTGCGAAGACGTCGCGGGCCGACGGGAATGCGTCGGCGAGCGACTTTCCCATTCCGATTTCCTGGCTCCCTTGCCCAGGAAAGATCAGCGCAAATTTTGTCATGGTTCTTATCTCCGAATTGCGCCCGTGGTTAAAGGTGACCGCGAATGTAAGCAAGCGCTTGAAAAACAGGGCCAAATGCGCTTTACACCCGCCTTCACTCGCAGCCATGCGGCCCTTGGTAATCTGGAATGAGCCAGGTGAAGAGGGGCCATCGCTGGACAGTTTCCCGCTGCCCGGCGCCGCATGACTCTACTATGGGACTGAAAACATGGCTTTTTATGAGCATGTCGTGATCACACGACCTGACATTTCGCCTGCTCAAGTCGAGACATTTGTCGAAGAACTGAGCGGCTTCCTCAAAGAAAAGGGCGCGAAAGTCGGCAAGACCGAATACTGGGGTCTGCGCAATCTCGCCTATCCGATCAAGAAACAGCGCAAGGGGCACTATTCCCTGCTGAACATCGACGGCCCGGCCGATGCGGTGCACGAGCTTGAGCGCCGCCTGCGCATTTCCGACGATGTCATGCGTTACATGACGATCCGCGTTGAAGCGCTGAGCGACGAACCGTCGCCCGTGCTCTCCCGCAAAGACCGTCGCCGCGACTAGGGAAGGACACTCGAAATGGCTCAGAAACTGAACATCACGAACATCCCTGCCCGTCGTCCGTTCGGACGTCGCCGCAAGGTCGACCCGTTCACCGGTCAGAACGCACAGGTGATCGACTACAAGGACGTGAAACTGCTGCAGCGCTACATCTCTGAAAAAGGGAAAATCGTGCCAAGCCGCATCACGGCCGTGAACCTCAAGAACCAGCGCAAGCTTGCCCAGGCGATCAAACGCGCCCGCATGCTGGCCCTGCTTCCGTTCGAAGTGAAGTAAGGAGACCCGAACATGCAAGTCATCCTGCTTGAACGCATCGAACGCCTCGGCAAGATCGGGGACGAAGTGAAAGTGAAGAACGGGTTCGCCCGGAACTTCCTGATCCCGCAAGGCAAGGCCCTGCTGGCAAATGACCGCAACCGTGCCCGGTTCGAAGCCGAGCGCGACGCGATCGAAGCCCGTAATGCCGAAGCCCGCGCCAAGGCTGAAGCCGAAGCCTCGAAACTCGAAGGCGTTATCTTCACCCTGATCCGCCAGGCTGGCGACACCGGCCAGCTTTACGGATCGGTGACCGCACGCGACGTGGCAGACGCCGCTGAAGCAGCCGGTCACTCCGTGCCGCGGTCCGGCGTGCGTCTGGACAAGCCGATCAAGGCGATCGGCTTGTACGACGTCTCGATCCGCCTGCACGCGGAAGTCGCTGTCACCATTCAGGCCAATGTGGCCCGGTCGACGGACGAAGCCGAACGCCAGGCCAAGGGCGAGGACATTGTCGCCTCGCTGCAGGCCGCAAACCAGGAACTGGCCCAGGAACAGGCCGGCGAACTCGCTGAAGCCGCTGCTGAGCGCGCCGAAGCCGGTGGGGAAGACGAAGAATAGTCTTTCGCCATCTCGACAAGAGGCCGCAGCTTTTCACAGCTGCGGCCTTTTTTGTGGACGGGCTGTGAATAGCGCAGCTGCCAGCGCAACAAGCCGGTGAATTCCCCCTTCAGGTGAGGTAAAAGAATCGGATGCCGCTCGATGACGCCCCTGCCGCCACTCTGACCCCGCCGCACAATCTGTCGGCTGAGGCCGCCGTGCTGGGCGCGATCCTGTTCGACAACAATGCGTATCAGCGTGTGGCGGATATCCTGCGCCCGTCAGACTTCTATGCACCGGCACACCAGGAATTGTTCGACGTCTCCGCCACCATGATCCAGCAAGGCCGGATCGCGGATGGTGTGACCCTGCGGGAGCATTTCGAGAAAGCGGAAAAACTGACCGAAATCGGTGGCGCCCGCTATCTCGAGCAATTGCTCGATTCCGCCGCTTTCGGCCCGGAAGTCGGCGATTATGCCCGGATGATCCGCGACCTCGCAATGCGTCGCTCGCTGGTGGGCATTGGCGGCGAACTCCAAGGCCGCGCGCTGAACCCGTCACCCGATGAAAGCGGCGAGCGACAGATTGAACTGGCCGAACGTCAATTGTTCGACCTGGCCGAACGCGGCGCTTCGGGCCGCGGCTTTTCCAGCTTTTCCGAAGCCCTCACCGAGTCGCTGAAGAATGCCGAGGCGGCGTTCAAGCGGGAGGGCAAGATCGCCGGCATCCCGACCCGGCTGCGCGATCTCGACGAGAAACTGGGTGGATTGCACCGATCCGACCTCGTCATCCTCGCCGGTCGCCCCTCCATGGGAAAAACCTCGCTCGCGACCAACATCGCCTACAATGCCGCATCTGCCTATCGGGCGGAAATCCAGGATGACGGGTCCAAGAAGACCGTCGATGGGGCGATTGTGGGATTCTTCTCGCTCGAAATGTCGAATGAGCAATTGGCCACGCGGATCATCGCGGAGCGGACCGGCATCACGACCCACAGAATCCGTCAGGGCGACCTCGACAAGAGTGATTTCGAACGCTTGCGGGAGGCCACCGAGGAATTGCAGAACCTGCCGCTCTATATCGATGATACGGGCGGCATCTCGATCAGCCAGCTGGCCGCCCGGGCCCGTCGCCTGCAGCGGTCAGTCGGGCTCGACATGATCGTGATCGACTATCTGCAGCTGATCACGGTCAGCAGTGGAAATGCGAACGCCAACCGGGTGCAGGAAATCACCCAGATCACGACATCGCTCAAGGCGCTGGCCAAGGATCTGAATGTTCCGATCATCGCCCTGTCCCAGCTTTCGCGCGCTGTGGAACAGCGCGACGACAAGCGGCCGCAGCTGTCGGACCTGCGGGAATCGGGCTCGATCGAACAGGATGCCGACGTGGTTCTGTTCGTCTACCGGGAGGAATACTATCTCTCGCGGACCGAACCGGGCGCTGATCCGAATGATCCTTCGTCCAACGAGAAATGGAGCCAGTGGCGCCAGCGCATGGACCAGGTCTATGGCAAGGCGGAAGTCATTGTCGGCAAACAGCGGCACGGCCCGATTGGCCGTGTGGAACTGGCCTTTGACTCCAATGTCACCCGCTTTGGCGACCTCGACCATTCAGGCCGCGACAACGATTTCGAATAATTTCAGATCGTCTCAAGCCAGTTCAGAAGGAGCCGGTTTACCTCGTCAGGGCGTTCCTGCTGGGTCCAGTGACCGCAACCCTCGATCAGTTCCGCGCCACGCAAATCTGTCAGGCTTCGCTTCATGGCGGCGATCATGTCGCCGGGGTACATTTTCAGCACAAGGTCCCTGGTGCCACCGATATAGAGGGAGGGCTGGGCGATCTCCATCGGGGCTGGATGTGCCTTCAGATAGGCATGATCGCGATGCCAGTTGCGATAACGGTTCAACGGGCCGCGAAATCCGGATTGGCGGAACTGGGAGTCGTAATAGGCGACATCTTCGGCGTTCAGCCAGGGAAGCGGCATGTCAGGTTCCGGCAGGCGGTGCAGCAGGGTCTCGCCATGCTTCTTGTCCGTCGGCCAGGTGCCATCCGGGGCATCGCCGGAAATGGCATAGTAGAACTTCCGGATCGTCGCGGCGGGATCGGCTTCCAACTCGGCTTCCGGCGGCCCCTGATCCTGGAAGTAGACCTGATAGAAGAACAGGCCGCGATCGGTGAAGAAGGCCCGGGCGGCATCGATGAAGACCACTTCGCCCGGCGGGATATAGGGCACAGAGAGCCCCGCAACCGCGCGAAACCGGTCAGCGTGGAGCCGGGCGGTGTTCCAGGCGATGGGCGCGCCCCAGTCATGCCCGACGACGACCGCTTTCTCGCCCGGTGACAAGGCTTCAGCGAGACCGGCAATATCGCCGGTCAGGCTCTCCATGTCGTAGGCTTCGACGGCGTGTGGGCGGTCAGATCCACCATAGCCACGCACATCCGGCGCCGCCACACGGTAGCCCGCTTCGGACAGCGCCTTGATCTGATGTCGCCACGAATACCAGCTTTCCGGAAAGCCATGGACGAGGATAACCAGCGGCCCTTCCCCGGCCAGAGCGACCCTCAGGCGTATGCCATTCGTTTCAATCTGTCTCAGATCGACGTCGGCTTCAGTCATTCCCACCGATCCACTTGAATTCAGGCTCCTCCCACCATGGGAAGAAGTTCGGCATGCCGTCAGAGACCTTCACCGGATAGACCGGCTTGCGCTTCTCGAGGAAGCTCATCACGCCTTCCTTGGCGTCTTCGGTCTTGCCGCGCGAATAGATGGCGGCGGAGTCGACAATGTGAGCCTCCATCGGGTGGCTGGCGCCCAGCATGCGCCACATCATCTGGCGGGTCAGGCTGGTCGAGACAGCGGCCGTATTGTCCGCAATCTCGCGAGCCATCGCGCGGGCGACGTCCATCAGTTCCGCTTGCGGATGGACCGAGCGCACAAGTCCGCCATCCATGGCTTCCTGCGCGGGGAAAACCCGTCCGGAATAGCACCATTCGAGCGCCTGCGAGATTCCGACAAGGCGCGGCAGGAACCAACTCGAGGCCGCTTCCGGATTGATGCCGCGGCGATTGAAGACGAAACCGAACCGGGCCGTGTCCGCGGCGATCCGGATATCCATGGGCAGCTGCATCGTCACCCCGATGCCAACCGCCGCACCGTTGATGGCGCCAATCACCGGCTTCAGGCTGTCGAAGATGCGCAGTGTCACCCGGCCGCCGCCATCGCGCTGGATATCCACATCGGCCGTGCGCCCCTCTTCACCGCCCTCGGCGCGCTTGTCATAGTCGAATGTCTTGGCGCCCTCGGACAGGTCTGCGCCTGCACAAAAGGCGCGGTCGCCGGATCCGGTAACAATGACGGCGCGCACCGAATCGTCTGCATCGGTGATGTCGAACGCCTCGATCAATTCGTACATCATCTTGCCGGTAAAGGCGTTCATCTTGTCGGGACGATTCAGCGTCAGCGTCGCGATACCGTCTTCAATGTCGAGGATGATCTGTTCAAATTGTTTCGGCTGTGCCACGGCTTGCCTCCCTTGTGATGCGTTTCGGCCCCAAGCTGCCTGTGCCTCAGCATTCGTCAAGACTTCCCCGGCGGCATTCACGCGACCGCTTGACCGGACCGGATGACGGGCGGGATAAATTCTTCCAACACAAGGAAGGATTCTGGACGATGAAACTCTCCACCCTGCTCGCCGGCGCATCGCTCGCCCTGTTTTCCCTGCCCGCTGCGGCCGAAACCGTTTATCTGACCGCCGGCAAGCTGGTGGACCCGGTTTCGGCAAGCGTCACCGACCGGCCCGCCTTCGTCATCGAGGATGGCAAGATCACCGCGCGCGGCACCGCCGGCCGGTTGTCCAGGCCGAAGGATGCAAAGACCGTGGACCTCGGGAAGGCCGTGCTGGTGCCTGGCTTCATCGACATGCACACGCACCTGACCTCCGATCCTGAAGATCCGGCCTATTTCTCTCTCAGCTTCTCGAATGAGCGCGAGGCAATCACGGGGGTCAAGAACGCCCGCAAGACCCTGCTGGCCGGGTTTACCACGGTCCGGAATGTCGGCGCGTCCAGTTATGGGGATGTTGCCCTGCGCGATGCCATCAATGAAGGCGATGTGCCTGGCCCGCGCATGTTCGTGTCCGGCCCGCCCGTCGGCATCCTGGGCGGGCACTGTTCCGATACCAATTTGTTGCCGTCGGAATATGACCTGAAAGGCGAGAATGTCGCTACGGGCCCTTGGGAGATGCGGGAAAAGGTGCGCCGGAATATCAAATACGGCGTCGACCTGATCAAGACCTGCTCCACCGGCGGCGTGTTCTCCAAGGGCACCAGTCTCGGCGCGGCGCAAGGCACGCTGGAAGAACTGACCGCCATTGCCGAGGAGGCCCATGACCGCGGTATCAAGGTGGCTTCGCACGCCCACGGCACCATCGGGATCCGCAATGCCATTCTGGCCGGGATCGACACAATCGAGCATGCCAGCATTCTCGACGAAGACACGATCCAGCTGGCCAGGGAACAGGGCACCTACCTCTCCATGGACATTTACAATACCGAATACACGCTGTCTGAAGGCGAGAAAAATGGCGTTCTGGAGGAGTCCCTTGCCAAGGAACGCGCGATTTCGAAGATCCAGAGAGACAGTTTCACTGCGGCCGTGAAAGCCGGGGTGAAAGTGGTGTTCGGATCCGATTCCGGCGTGTACCCCCATGGCGACAATGGCAACCAGTTCTCCCGCATGGTTGCCCTCGGCATGAGCCCGATGCAGGCGATCCAGGCCGCCACCAGCCTGTCGGCAGAGGCCTTGGGCAAATCCGGGGAGATCGGCTGCGCGGATGTCGGATGCCATGCCGATTTCGTGGCGGTCTCGTCCGATCCGCTGAAGGATATCTCCGTGTTTGAATCCGTGGAGTTCGTCATGAAGGACGGCAAGGTCTACAAGCGCGATGGCGGACCGGTTGCCGGGGCCTTCTGAGTTTCGCCCCTTTCGTCCAACCGCTGCCTTTGATTAGAACAGGCATGCTCACGAAATCGTGAGCGCCGCACAGCCATACCCTCAGAACAGGACCTGACCCGGAACAGATGGACTTCAATCCCCTGCCTGCCGTGACGACATTTGCCGCGCCAATCTTCATCGCCTCGGTAGCACTGGAATGGTGGGCGGTGAAATCGGGCCGGGCTCGCGGCCGGTATGAAACGAAAGATGCACTCGCCTCCATGGCAATGGGGCTCGGGAATGTCATCATCAACACGCTGACCGGCACGCTCGCCGTCTGGATGATGATGGTTGCCTGGCCCTACCGCCTCTTCACCATCCCGTTTACGCTCTGGTCCGCCATCGCCGGATTTGTGCTGTATGATTTTGTCTATTACTGGAAACACCGGTTCGCCCACAGGGCTCGCTGGTGGTGGATGGAACATGTCACGCACCATTCCTCCACGCACTACAATCTGACAACGGCCCTTCGCCAGCCCTGGTTCGGCCCGCTGACCGGCTTGATCTGGATCGGCATCCCGCTGATCCTGATCGGGTTTCATCCCTATGTGATTTTCTTCGTAGGCGGATTGAATCTGCTCTACCAGTTCTGGATCCACACAGAGGCAATCGACCGTATGCCCCGATGGTTTGAAGCCGTGTTCAACACGCCGAGCCACCACCGCGTGCACCACGCCACGAACGCCAGGTATCTCGATACCAATTTCGCAGGTGCGTTCATCATCTGGGACAAGATGTTCGGCACCTTCGTCGAAGAGCTTCCAGAGGAGAAACCTGTCTACGGAATCGTGAAACCCCTGAACAACCACAACCCGGTTGTGATCGCGTTTCACGAGTTCTACGCTTTGATGAAGGATTGCGCCTCGGACGGACTTCGTCCGCACCGCTGGATCGGCCGGCTGGTCAATGAGCCGGGCTGGTGCCCGGATGGCAACCACAACCGCACGGCCGAACTGAAACTGGCCTATATCGAGAAACACCCGGACAAGGCCGGGCAACCAGGACTGCCCAAATGACACCCAGAGACAAGGTCACGCTCAGACGCCTGTCCGGCCCCGACCTCTCTGATGCCCTCCCCGCACTTGCCGATCTACGGATCCGGGTGTTCGCGGCCTACCCCTACCTCTATGCCGGCACGACCGACTATGAGCGCGACTATCTGGAAACCTTCGCCTCTGCCCGTGATGCATTTATCGTGGCGGCGGAAACCTCATCCGGGCAGATTGTCGGATGCGCCACCGGCTCTGCCATTACAGACCATCATGACGAGTTTGCCGCACCGCTGAGAGCGGCGGGAATTGATCTGGAATCGACCTTCTATTTCGGCGAATCCGTCCTGCTCGCCGAGTGGCGGGGCCATGGCATCGGCCATCAATTCTTTGATGCCCGCGAAGCGCATGCCCGCGCGCACGGCTACACGGCCACCTGTTTCTGTGCGGTGGACCGGCCTGCTGCCCATCCGGACCGGCCTGAAGACTATTCCCCGTTGGATTCCTTCTGGCACAAGCGCGGATATTTCAAGCGGCCGGGCCTGGTGGCCCACTTCGACTGGCCGGAAACGCCTGACGGGCCGTCGCTTTCGCACGAAATGCATTACTGGTTCCACGATCTCGCCCAGGCTGACGCGACGTTGCCGGTGGACGCCTAGCAATCCCCGGCTAAAACTCCTGCCCGTGTCCGGACGCGCTCTGAAGTAGCCGCGACGAGACGAGGAGGAAAACATGCATCCCAGCCATCACGCCAAAACCGATCCGGGCAAGGCCGCCTATATCATGGCGAATTCCGGCGAGACCGTTACCTTCGGCCAGCTGGAGGAACGCTCGAACCAGATCGCCCACGCCTTCCGGGATGCCGGGCTGAAGCCTGGCGACACGATCGCCTTGTTCGCGGAAAACTCGGCCCGCTATTTCGAGATCTGCTGGGCCGCTCAGCGGTCTGGCCTGTATTATGTCTGCATCTCCTCGCGGCTGACCGCGCCGGAAGTCGAATACATTCTCGACAATTCGGGCAGCTCCCTGCTGATTGCCAGCCTCGGCAAGGCCGATGTGGCCGGAAAGGTGAAGCAGGCGACCCAACTCGCCCATTACTGGTCCATTGACGGTGAAATTGACGGCTTTTCCCGACTCGAAACGCTGCAGAAAACCTATCCAACCACGCCGATCGCCGACGAAATGGCCGGCACCGACATGTTGTACTCATCCGGCACGACCGGGCGACCAAAAGGCATTCGTCCGCCCCTGGAACCGGGCACGCCCATCGATGAGGACAATGTGCTGCTGCAGATTACCCGGGCGCTCGCCGCCGGGGGCCCTGACAGCATCTATCTCTCACCGGCGCCGCTCTACCACGCCGCGCCGCTGCGCTGGTGCATGACCTTCACACGGCTCGGCGCGACGCTGGTCGTGATGGAAAAGTTCGATCCCGAAAGCTTCCTGAACAGCGTGCAGAAATACAAGGTGACGCACACGCAGATGGTGCCGACCATGTTCGTGAAACTGCTGAAGCTGCCGGAAGCGGTGCGCACATCCTATGACACGTCGAGCCTGAAATTCGTTGTGCATGCTGCGGCGCCCTGCCCGATCCCGGTCAAGCAGCAGATGATCGAATGGTGGGGCCCGATCATCGACGAGTACTATGCCGGATCCGAAGGCAATGGCATGACCTGGGTGAAGAGCCCCGACTGGCTGGAGCACAAGGGCTCTGTCGGCCGGGCGGTCTATGGTGAAATCCACATCTGTGACGAGAATGGCGATGAAGTGCCTGTCGGCGAGGAGGGCCAGATCTATTTTGGCGGCACCGCTCCGCCGAACTATCACAATGACCCGGAAAAGAACGCTTCCGCGCTCAACCCGAAACACCCGGACTGGTCCTCCCTGGGCGATGTCGGCAAACTGGACGAGGACGGGTTCCTCTATCTGACAGACCGTAAGGCCTTCATGATCATTTCGGGCGGCGTGAACATCTATCCGCAGGAGGCTGAAAACGTCCTGATCACTCACCCGAAAGTGGCGGATGTGGCGGTGATCGGTGTCCCGGACGAAGAGTTCGGCGAAGCGGTCAAGGCCATCGTCCAGCCCATGCCGGGCATTGCCCCGTCCGACGATCTTGCTGAAGAATTGCTGGAGTTCTGCCGGGGCGAACTGTCAAAGATCAAATGCCCGAAAAGTGTCGATTTCGATCTGGAACTGCCGCGCCATCCGACCGGCAAACTGTACAAACGACTCATTCGGGACCGCTATTGGGGCAAGAAGGACAGCCGGATCGTCTGAGCCGTCGATCCGGAAGACCGGCCTTGCCCTTCCGTAAATCTTGCCCCGGGGGCGATCCCGGTCCAAAACACGTGCAAACCAACAGGAGGAATACATGGCGGATCCGCGCACCATCTCTTATGACGAACTTGAATCGCTGGCTGGCCAGGAAGTCGGCGTGTCCGACTGGCACGTGATCGATCAGGATCGCGTCAATATGTTTGCTGAAGCCACCGGCGACCATCAGTGGATCCATGTCGATGTCGAACGCGCCACGAAGGAACTCGGCAGCCCGATCGCCCACGGCTTCCTGACCCTGTCCCTGCTGCCCATGCTTGGCTCGGAAGTCCTGCGCGTGTCTGGCACGACACGCGGCATCAATTACGGTTCCGACAAGGTGCGCTTCACCAATATGGTGCCGGTCGGCTCCAAGGTACGCCTGCGCCAGAAATGCCTTTCGGTTGAGCCGAAGGCGGGCGGCAAGCAGATGAAGATGGAAGCCACGGTCGAGATTGAAGGCCAGGACCGTCCGGCACTCGTGGCGGAATCGATCACGGTACTCTATGGCTGACGCCGGAAACGCCGACTAGAAGACCCAAGGCAAGGGGGCTGCGCGGTGCAGCCCCTTTTTTTGTGGCTCGCGCCCGCCCTGGGCCGCGTCGTTCACATCTTTGCGCATGGCATCATGGCAAGCGGCGCCTATATCTGGCTGAGACCCAACAATGGAGCGTTTGATGGCAGCGAGCAAAATCCAGAGATCAGACCGCGAATGGCGCGACATGCTGACCGAAGAAGAATACCGGGTCGGCATTCGCGAAGGGACCGAACGCGCCTTCACGCCCGGCAATCACAATGACGAAAAGCGCGACGGGCTGTATCATTGCAAGGGATGCGATACCCCGCTCTGGTCTTCGGAGCACAAATTCGATTCCGGGACGGGCTGGCCGAGCTTCTGGCAGCCCGCAAGCGAGGGGGTCGTTGCAACCAAGACCGATTTCAAGATGATCCTGCCGCGCACCGAATGCCATTGCGCGATCTGCGGCATGCATCAGGGCCACGTGTTCAAGGACGGTCCGCCGCCGACCGGAGAGCGCTGGTGCATCAATGGCGTGGTGCTCGACTTCCGGCCCGCTGATTAGCACTGGACACGGCCTGACCCGGCTGGTCCTATCCGGTCTCGCAACCCTGTTTGGAGTCCGCCCCCATGCGCCTGCCCTCCCTTCTCATCAGCGCCGCCAGCCTGGCGCTCATCACTGGATGCACAATGACTGAATCCCCTGCCCCTGACGGGGCCCAGACCCCTTCCGACACCGCAGAAGCAGCTGACGCCGTAGCCAGCCGCCCGGCCCCGCCGGTCGCTCGCCGCATCGATCACGAGATCACCCAAATCGGTCGGACGCGCAATGATCCCTATCACTGGATGAAGGATGAGCGCTGGCAGGACGTGATGCGCGATCCGAGTGTTCTGCGCCAGGACATCCGGGCGTATCTCGAAGCCGAGAATGCCTATACGAAAGCGGCCCTGGAGACCCCGACCGAAGCCTTGCGGGATGAATTGTTCAAGGAAATGCGCGGACGCATCAAGGAGGATGACAGTTCCGTTCCGGAGATTGATGGTCCTTATGCCTACTATACCCGCTATCGCGAAGGCGGCGAGTATCCGATCATTGCGCGCCGGGCTGCCGAGCATGCCTTTGACCCGAACGCCGAGGAAACGATCCTTCTGGACGGGGACGCCCTGGCCAAGGGCCATGACTATTTCTCCTTCGGCGGCATCGACACCTCACCGGACCACAGCCTGATCGCCTATGCCACCGATACCCAGGGCAGCGAATTCTATTCCATCCGGATCAAGAACACGCAGACTGGCGAGGATCAGGACGTCCACATCTACAGTGCCTATGGCCCGTTCGAATGGAGCGCGGATGGCAAGCGCATATTCTGGATCCATCGCGACGAGAATGCCCGTCCGGATTCGGTCTGGCAGCGCGACCTGGAGAGCGGCGAAGACACGCTGATCTACAAGGAGGAAGATCCGGGCGTCTTCCTCAGCATCAACAAGAGTGCCAGCGAAGAGGTGATCTTTATCTCGGCATCCAGCCACACAACGTCCGAAATCTACTGGTTCCCATCGGACGAAGCCGACCCGACGCCGCGCCTCATCGCGCCGCGCCAGACCGACAATGAGTACAATGTCGCGCATTGGGACGGTCAGTTCTACATCACCACGAATCTCGACGGTGCAGTCGATTTCAAGCTGATGCGCGCGCCGATGGAATCGATCAGCCGCGATGCCTGGGAGGAAGTGGTGCCGCATCGTCCGGGCACGCTCATTCTCGGCATGCAGCCACAACGCGACTATCTGGCGATCATGGAACGCGAGAACGGCCTGCCGCGCATCATGATCCATGCACGGGAGGATGGCGCGACTCACGAAATCAGTTTCGAGGAGGCGGCCTATTCGCTCGGGCTGGACAGCGGTTATGATTTCAACACGCCCATCCTGCGCTTCGACTATTCGTCTCCGACCACGCCGGACCAGGTATTCGACTATGACCTGAACACACGCGAGCGCGTGCTGCGCAAGACACAGGAAGTGCCGTCCGGTCACAATCCCGACGATTATGTCGCTGAACGCCTGATGGCGCCGTCCTGGGACGGGGCGGAAGTGCCGATCACCCTGCTGCGCCACAAATCAACCCCGGTCGACGGCAGCGCGCCGATGCTGCTCTATGGCTATGGATCCTATGGCATCACCTATCCGGCCGATTTCCGCACGAGCCGGCTCAGCCTGGTCGATCGCGGCGTCATCTATGCCATCGTCCACCCGCGCGGCAGCAAGGCGAAGGGGTATCAGTGGTATCTTGACGGAAAGCTGGAGAAGAAGCCGAACACGTTCAAGGACTTCATCGCGGCCGGGCATTTCCTTGTTGATCAGGACTACACGTCAGAAGGCAATATCGTCGCCTATGGCGGGTCAGCCGGCGGCCTGCTGATGGGCGCCGTTGCCAATATGGACCCGGAACTCTTTGGCGGGATCATCGCCGCCGTTCCCTTCGTCGATGTCATCAACACGATGTCGGATGAGAGTCTGCCCCTGACGCCGCCGGAATGGCCGGAATGGGGCAATCCGCTCGTCTCCGCCGAGGATTATGACACGATCCTGGCCTACAGCCCGTATGACAATGTCGCGGATCGGCCCTACCCACCCATGCTGATCACGGGCGGCCTGTCTGACCCGCGTGTGACCTATTGGGAGCCCACCAAATGGGCGGCCCGGCTGCGCCATGATGCGCCGAATGGCGGGCCCTATTTCCTGCGCATCGAAATGGAAGGCGGCCATGGCGGCGCGTCCGGCCGGTTTGAAGGCCTGAAGGATATCGCTCTGGACTATGCCTTCGCGCTCGCCGCGATGGGCAAGGTGGAAGATGTTGATCTGAAGGAAGACTGACTGCGCATGGCTACCACCCGGTTCGATAACAGGATCGGGTGGAAATGGTCGGAGCGATAGGATTCGAACCTACGACCCCTCGCCCCCCAGGCGAGTGCGCTACCGGGCTGCGCCACGCTCCGACACCGGCGGCTTGTACCCAAGCCAACCTGTTTCCGCAATGCGTTATGTGGGATCAGGCTGCGCGTTTCTGCCGGATGGCATCCAGCCGCGCTTTCAGATCGGTCAACTCCACGAGGGTGTCTTCAAGACGTTCGCGCTGGCCATCATCCGAACCGTCGGAGGCATCGCCTGCGAAGGCATCTGCCACGGTCTTCTGAAGTTCCCGCGCCGGGCTGGTGCCCAGCGTGGCTGCGCCGGACAGGACCGCCTCTACGCCTTGTTCGGCGAGCAGCGCCTTGGCCCCCTTGAGCGTCATGCCCTTCTCGTGGACGAGGATCTGGATCGCCCGGAGGGCATCGAGATCCTGCGGGCGAAACATGCGGCGGCCATCTGCCCGCTTGATCGGGCGGACGTCTTTCGTGAACTTGGTCTCCCAATATCGGATAACATGCGTTTCCAGACCGAGTTCGCCTGCTGCTTCGCCAATGGAACGGAAGGCTTGCGCAGATTTCGTGATCCGGGCCCGGTTTGCCGACATGTGGGAGTCCTTTCTGTCTATTTCTGATCGACCAATGATTTCAGCATTGGCGAGGGACGAAAGGTGACCACACGACGTGCGGCGATCACGGCTTCCTGTCCCGTTTTCGGGTTACGGCCTTCCCGTGGTGCCTTGGAGCGAACCACGAAATTGCCAAAGCGGGACAGCTTCACCTCGTCCTCGGTTTCCAGGGCAGACCCGATCAGTTCGAGGGTCCGGTCCAGCAAGTCCGAGGATTCCTGACGTGTCACACCGACTTCACGCACGATTGCATCCGTGACTTCTGCCCTGGTGACGGTCTGGTTGCTCATGGGATTCTCCCGCTTTGGTTAATGGCTAGACGAGTTTCGTTAACGGATTCCTAGCGAGTCCGTTGCAACAGTTCGTTGATAATGCTGATTTTTGCCGTGCAGGCTAGAGGCGGAAAAGGCTGGCGCCCCAGGAAAATCCGCCGCCCATGGCTTCCGACAGGACCAGATCACCCGGCTTGGCCCGTCCGCTGCGAATCGCATGATTGAGTGCAAGCGGAATGGATGCTGCAGACGTGTTGGCATGTTCGTTGACCGTGATGACCACTTTCTCGTCATCAATGTTCATCCGTTTGGCCACGGCATCCAGGATCCGCTTGTTGGCCTGGTGCGGAACGAACCAGTCAATTTCATCCGATGTCAGCCCGGTTTCATCCAGTACCGCCTGGATCGCCGAAGAGATGTTGGCCACGGCATGGCGGAACACCTTGTTCCCCTCCATGCGGACATGGCCGACCGTGCCGGTCGAACTGACGCCGCCATCGACATAGAGCAGGTCCGACTTGGTGCCATCGGTGCGGATGTGATGCGTGATAACGCCGGCATCGGCCGCGCCTGACCATTCCTCTGCCTGCAGCACGACCGCGCCGCCGCCATCTCCGAACAGGACGCAGGTGCCCCGGTCGGACCAGTCCAGGATGCGCGTGAAGGTTTCAGCGCCGATCACGAGAGCGGTGTTGAACAGGCCCTGTTTCAACATGGAATCCGCCGTGGCCAGTGCAAACAGGAAGCCCGAGCACACGGCCTGGACGTCGAACGCAGCGCCCTGATTCACGCCCAGCTTGGCCTGTACTGCGGTGGCAGTGGCCGGAAATGTCTGGTCTGGCGTTGTGGTGGCGAGCACGATGAGGTCCACGTCACTGGCCTGCAGGCCCGCAGCCTCGAGCGCCTGACGCGCCGCAGCGGTGGCAATGTCGGACGTCAGTTCGCCATCGGCCGCAACATGTCGGCGGTGAATGCCGGTGCGTTCCACAATCCAGTCATCGGTCGTGTCGACCATACGGGACAGGTCGTCATTGGTCAGGACCTTCTCGGGCAGGTAGCTGCCGGTTCCACGGATAAAACTGCGCCGTGCCATTTGATACCTATCCATATGGCGCCCTATTCGGCGGCCATACCTTTCTGTCTGATCTTGTTGAGATTGGCGGCGACCTCGTCCCGGTAATGGCTGGTCGCAAGATCGGCGGCGAGTTCACAGGCCCGCGCAAATCCCCGGCTGTCGGTGCCTCCATGGCTTTTCACCGACACACCGCCCAATCCGAGCAGAACGCCGCCATTCACATTGCTGGGATTCATCTGTTCGCGCAGGCGTTTCAGGCCGCCCATGGCCAGCACCGCGCCAAGTTTGGAGAAAAGGCCGCTTGTCAGCGCCTCGCGGACGCGGGTGCCCAGCATCCTGGCCACGCCCTCGCCAGCCTTGAGGGCGACATTGCCCGTAAACCCGTCCGTGACAATGACGTCGACCGTGCCGGAGGAAATGTCGTCGCCTTCGATGAAGCCATGATAATCGAGATCGAGACCGGAATTGCGCAGCCACTCATGGGCTTCGCGAATCTCGTCATGTCCCTTCATTTCCTCGGACCCAATATTGAGAATACCGATCGTCGGCTTCTCGATGCCCAGAATCGCCCGGGCATAGGCTTCGCCCATGATAGCGAAGCTGACGAGTTGTGCAGCATCCGCCTCAAGATTTGCGCCCACATCCAGCACGACGCTCCGTCCGCGAAGCGTGGGCCAGGCCGCCGTCATGGCCGGGCGGTGAACACCATCCATCTTCCGCAGGACGAGCATTGAAATTGCCATCAGTGCGCCGGTGTTGCCAGCCGAGACCGAAGCCTGTGCGCGGCCTTCCTTCACATCCTCGATGGCATTCCACATGGACGAGCCCTTGCCTCGGCGCAGGGCCTGACTGGGCTTCATCTCGCTGGTCACCACCAGATCGGTATGCACAATTTCCAGACGCTCAGACGATGCGGAAACCAGGGGGCGCAGGCGGCTTTCATCCCCGTGCAGGCGAACGCGCGCGCCGGGCCGGGCGGCGAGAAAAAGCTCGGCGCCCTTCACGGTGACTTCCGGAGCGTCATCGCCCCCCATCGCGTCAATTGCCAGAATCAGGCCTTGGGCCATTGGGCTTCAAGCTCCACAAGTTCCTTCGGAGTAATCTGCGCTGTTTACGGTGCGCCTCGAACCTTGGCAACGCCGGGGATGTGAAGGATGCCTAATCTTGGCCCAGCGTCGACCAGTCGAAATTTCCCGCCAGAATGCTGTCATCTGTCGTAGCGTCAAGTGCGGCCTGATTCTGCAGCAGGTATTCTGCAAGGCGGCTTTCCTGACCGGGTTGCGTCAATCCGTTGCGCTGAATCGTATCGATGAGCGCTGCCGTCCGGCCCGGCGCCGGCTGGTCCAGCGCGACGGACAGGGTCTTGCCAATCCCGTAATGCACTTCTGCCAGTTTGCGGACCTTGCGGGCAATCGACGAGTCGCCGACGCCCAGTTCGCGAAAAGCGGCATCAAACCCGTCAAGGACAAGATGGTTTAGCGATTCGGCAGTCTTGCGCGCTTGGGGAGAGCCGATGCGCCTCAGCCGCCCGATGACCAGTGCCGCATGCGCGGTGACCATGCCAGCCCGGCCTTCGAATGTATCGATGGCGGCACCCTGCGCGTACAGGCCTGTATCCAGCGCAGCTTCGGCCACGCCGGCGTAGAGAGCTCGCGCCGCCGTCTTCGCCTTCTTGCCATGCCCGTTCCATATTCCGGAAAACCCGACCAACCTGCACTCCTCCGCTTGCCAAGACCGACTCCCAACAGCTAGGTCTTGTTCGTCGAATTAACAGGAGTAGTCCCATGTCGCGATGCGCGATACTGGCATTGTCATTGCTGGCCCTGCCGCTTACCGCTTGCCTGACGCCATCGCGCGATTATCACGGCTATGTCGCGGACGAGGCCCAGCCTCGCGACATGCTGCCCGGCGAGGATACCCGCTCCACCGTGCTGGCCCAGCTGGGATCGCCCTCGACGACCAGCATCTTTGACGAAAATACCTGGATCTACATGTCGGAACTTCAGGAACGCGTGGCCTACCTGAACCCGAAAGTGAAGTCCCGCAGCGTTGTCGCCATCCGGTTTGGCGAGGACGACAAGGTCGAGGAAGTGGTCGAATATGACGAGAATGCCGGCCAGATCGTGAACTATGCATCCCGCGAAACGCCGACCCGCGGCCGGGAGCTTGGCTTCTGGGAGCAGATCTTCGGTACCATCGGCGCCGTGCAGCTGCCCCGCACCGACGAGGCAACTCCGGACAATCCGACCGGCCGCCGCTAGGTCCATCCCGCTTCATTCGCTTGCAATGCGTGCCCGGTTTCCGGACCGGAAACCCGCTTGGGATGAATTATTTAAAAGTAACTCGCGTCTCAGCCGATTTCGCGATATCATTAACTTATTCCGATCCGACATACCGGAGCAGAAGACGCGCAAGACGTCTCGCCGAATGTCGGAAAAGGTGTGTAGCGTCTCGGAACGCAGGTTCCGATGGTACAACCTTTTGAAAGGAGGGTGATGATGGTCTGGAGACTGCCGCACTTACGAAGGACGTTGAAATCGCTTCGGATTTCCAGTCAAAAGTCGCGTATTAATCTGGCTTCGATGGAGGACTCGCAGAAGCGCTACGAACAGGTACGCGATCTGGCGCGCAAGCGGCTGGATCGGGCGGAAATGTTCTCTCAGAGCGAGGAAACGCACCGTCAGTTCGGCTGACACCGTGCCGGGCTACTTGGATTTGCGTCTCAACTCGATTTCTTTTTCGCGCAACTGCTCGAGCAGGTCCAGCATGCGTGGCGGGCAGGGTTCGGCCAGGATTTCGGCATAGGCTTCTCGCAAGGCATGGCCCAGAAGCGCGGCGCGTTTTGCCTGCAGCTTTTCAGATTCGTCTGTCTTCCTGGCAGTTGCCATCGCTCTGCCCCTCCCCGTGCGTTCCCGTTTGGCCCTACAGGCCAACCACCTCCACGCGCGTCTATAACACGCCAGAAGCTTTAACACGTCCTTACCTTTTCATCTTTTGAGAGATTTTAGCGCCCTGGCCCTGGCGCCGCCGGCTGGCCATTTGCCGCGAGGGAGCGTCTGGACAAGGCCAGCGACCGCCTAGACTATGTCCGGATGATTCATGGACCGACTTCGCACACCTACATGTCGCAACGCCTGCGGCTGCACTATGTCGATTGGGGCAATGAGTCCGCCCCGCCGCTGATCCTGCTGCATGGCGGACGCGATCATTGCCGCAGCTGGGACTGGGTCGCGCAGGAGTTGCGAAAGGATTGGCATGTGATCGCGCCGGACCTGCGGGGGCATGGCGACAGCGCCTGGTCAGCGGATGGCGAATATTCCGCCCGCGCCTGCGTGTATGATTTTGCCCAACTGATTCACCAGAAGAAACTCGCGCCGGTGACCATCGTCGCCCACTCCTATGGCGGCAATATTGCTCTGAGATATACCGGCATCTACCCGGAAAACGTGCGTCGGCTGGTTGCCATCGAAGGCCTCGGCCCGTCCCCGAAAATGCTGAAGGAGCGCTTCGGCCGTCCGATCGACGAGCGCATGCGGGAATGGATCGATGCCAAGCGCGGAATCGCCGGACGCGTGCCGAAACGCTACGCCACGCTGGAAGACGCCTATACGCGGATGAAGGAAGAGAACAGTTATCTGAACGATGAACAGGCCCGACATCTGACCATCCATGGCATCAGCCAGAATGAGGACGGAACCTGGTCGTGGAAGTTCGACAATTATTTCAGGACCTTCCCGCCCTATGACATGGCGCAGGAAGATCTCGAATATCTGTGGACGCGTATCACCTGCCCGACCTTGCTCCTGTACGGCGAAAAGAGCTGGGCCTCCAATCCTGCCGAAGACGGACGAATCGACAAATTCGGGACTGCACAGGTCAAACTGTATGAGGATGCCGGCCACTGGCTGCATCATGACAAGTTCGACCAGTTCATCGGCGACCTGAACGCCTTTCTCTGATCTCCTGACGCGAGGACATGCGTGGCAGGCCGGTTTCCTTGAAGTAGGCTCTCGTCAAAGAGCGGAGGAAATCGACATGACAGACAGATTGCTGGATTTCAGCGGCAAGGTCGCACTGGTTACTGGCGGCAGTCGCGGTCTTGGCCGTGAGATGGTAATGGCGCTGGCCGAACGCGGGGCGGACATGATCATCGCCAGCCGCAAGGTCGAAGCGTGCGAGACCGTTGCCGAGGAGGTCCGGTCCATGGGCCGGCGCGCCCTTGCCATCGGGGCGCATTGCGGAAAATGGGACGAGATCGACGGCCTGATCGAAGCGGCCTATGCCGAATTCGGCCGCGTCGACATTCTCGTCAACAATGCCGGCATGGGCCCGCGCATGCCGAGCGAAGAAGTTCCGGAAAACCTCTATGACAGCGTGCTGAACCTGAACCTCAAGGGGCCGTACCGGCTATCCAGTGTGATCGGCAGGCGGATGAAAGAGGCCGGGTCCGGCGCCATACTGAACATCTCGTCTGTCGCAGCCCTTCAGCCACTGGCACAAGTCGTGCCCTACAGCGCCGCCAAGGCGGGACTGAACGCCATGACCATCGGACTGGCCCGGGAATATGCGCCGGAAGTGCGCGTAAACTGTATCTGCGCGGGGCCATTCCTGACCGACATTGCGAAGGCCTGGACCGAGGAAGCCCGGCACACCGCAGACAATGCGCTGGGCCGTCCGGGGCGCCCCGAAGAAATCGTCTCTGCCGCGCTCTATTTGTTGAGCCCGGCCTCGACCTTCTCGACGGGGTCGGTCATCACTGTCGATGGCGGCATCTAGTCGAGGCCGAGCCCCAGTTCGGCCAGCACCGTTTCCGTGTGCTCCCCAATGCGCGGGGCCGGCGTGATCTCGCGGTGCGGCGCGCCCCGGAAAACAACGGGTGGCTGAGTTTCCCAATAGCCTCCCTCGGTCGGGTGCTCCCGGCGCTTGAAGAAGCCGGTCGCAACAAGGTGCGGATCGGATTGCAGGTCCGGAAAGTCATTGACACGGGCGGCGGGAATGTCGGCATCCCCCAGCGCCTTCAACCAATACTCTGTGGTCTGTTTTTCAAAATAGACCTGAACCCGGCCCATCATGTAGTCCTGATTGAAGAAGCGGCCCTTACGGTCAGCGATCCGGTCATCCTGAAGCTCTTCAGGGGCCCCCATCACATCGAACAGCTTGATCCAGCGCGCATCCACATAGGGCGCAATCACGATCCATCCGTTTGCCGTCTTCAGCGGCTGGCGCGACGGGTCGACCTGCCGCTGGTAGCAGAAGGGCCCGACCGGCGGATCGAACTCGGCTTCGTAGAAATGTTCCTCCAGCAGGAAATGCGTGACGCATTCGAACATGGGCACTTCGACGTGCACTGCCTCCCCCGTTCGGTCCCGGTGGTGCAGGGCCGCGAGCGTGGCATACATGGCGTGGAGCCCGGATACCTTGTCGGCAAACGCGGTCGGTATGAACCTGGGCCGCTCGTTCCCGTCCACTTTCGGCAACAGCATCGTGGCGCCGGACAGGCCCTGAATGAGGTCATCATAGGCCGGCCGGCCAGCATAGGGGCCATCCGATCCGAAACCGAGGCAATGGACGTAGACAATGTCCGGGCGGATGGCCTTCACTTCCTCGAATGTCAGCCCCAGACGTGCAACGGCATCCGGCCGGATATTGTGGATGAACACGTCGCTCTGGCGGATGAGTTCCCGAATGGCCGTCTGGCCATCTTCGGATTTGAGGTCCCAGACCACGGACCGCTTGCCGCGATTGATCGTCATGTGGCAGGGGCCCATGTTCCGGTTATTTGCCGGCTTGCCGACATTGCGGAAATCATCACCGCCGGCGGGCTCCACTTTCACGACATCGGCGCCCATGTCTGCCAGGGTCTGGGTGCAGTACGGTCCGAAAATGACCGTCGTCATGTCTGCGATCCTGATATCCGACAGCAAATTGGTGCCTGGCATGGGGCGCGTCCTCCGGTTGCGTTGCGGGTCATCGACGGTCTCATGGCCGTCATTCCGGTTCCGATTAGACGGGGTGTCGCTACGACACACAAGACGCAAGCGCGTGGAGTTTTCCAGGCAGGGAAACGATCGGATTACCGGTCCGCGCGTCGGAACGCTCAGGAAGTTCGCAGCAATCTCTGGACCCCGGTCCGCACGCCCGTCCGCAGGCCGGTGAGCCGCCAATAGAGGCTCCATTTGGCCCAGGCGCGGCGATGGTCTCCCTGCCGGATGGCAGTCTTCACGAGAAAGGGCAGCAGGCTGGCAATGGCGGCAATCGCATCCTTGCGGTGCGCCAGCGGGCCGAGTGCGGCGCGAATCTCGTCCAGAATTCCCGGCTCCGCAATCACCTCATCCACACCATAGCGACATCCGAGCATTCGGGAGAGGATGGTCCGCTCGACCGGACGCAGGCGGGCCTCCGGACTTGCAGCCACGCCCGCCCGCAGGGCAGAGAGGGCCGCCGGCCACAATTTCTTGCGGGCTGCGATGACAGATTTCTGGAAATAGGCCTGCCGACGCTCAGCTGGGTTCGTCGGGACGGCCGGGGCGTCATAGCCCAGGAACTCTCCGAGAGAGAGCCTTGGCAACAACTCTTCCATCAGCGTCGTGTCCGCCGCGCACCAGCGATCATAGCGGGTATCGGCTGCATACCGGATGTCCTTCGGCCCGCGCGGGCCTTCATGCTGGCGCTGCAACAGCGTGACCGCATCAACCCGGCGCGCATCGAACCGCCGCGCCAGCCGCATCAGGACGGCATAATCCTCAGAGATGGTGATCTCTTCCGGCATTGGGCCGATGGACTCATAACAACTGCGCCGGACCAGCAGGCAGGGCTGGCCAGTGATGAAACAGTCTTCCAGGACGTGCACGAAAAAGGATCGCCCATCTTCGGGCGGATAGGGATAGGTGTGCAAGAGTTCGCGCGCGCCCGTCTCCGGATTGGTCGTGAACTTGCGCAATGCGCCATAGCTGATCCGGGTTTCGGGATCCTCTCGGAATGGTTCGAGCAGACGTTCCAACGCGTCGGCCGGCGCAATATCGTCATCATCCATGATCCAGATGAGCTCACCGCGCGCGCGGGAGAGGCCATGATTCAGCGCCGACAGCTTTCCGCCATTCTGTTGTGCCAGCAACGTAACCCGGTCCGCATAGCCCGCCAGCACGTCCTGCGTATTGTCGGTCGAGCCATCATCCACGATGATGATCTCCAGGATGTCTGCGGTCTGGGCAAACAGGCTGTCGATGCTCTCTGTGATGAGATGAGCGCGATTGAACGTCGGCAGGATCACCGAGACGGTCAAGGCGGATTGTCCCCGGTCTGTCACTGAACTCTTTTCCTGCATGGCACCCACATTCCCCCCTGCGGCCAGCAATATTCATACCGGATGACAGAATCGCCCCCTGACCGGTACGGATTTCGCATGATAGCACAAAACTGGCATGGTCCGGGAACACCGGCTTGGGGAACTGTTGGGATGACGCAAACTGATAAATCGATCGCGCCGCGCGTGACCATCGTGGTGTCGCCGCGGGAAAGATTTGAACAGGCGGAGATGTCTCTGGCGTCCTGCTTCGAGAAGACCGACACGCCGTTTCGCATGATCTATATTGATGGCGGCACGCCGCGCGCCATCGCCAACACTCTGAAAGAACAGGTCGAACGCCGAGGGCATACCTATATTCGCCGTGACGGCTTCCTGACACCGAATGACGCCCGCAATCTGGCCCTGCCCCTGATCGATACGGAATATGTCGCCTTCATCGACAATGATGTCGTGTTCCAGCCGGGCTGGCTCGATGCGCTGATCCGCTGCGCCGACGAAACCGGCGCCGGGCTTGTCACCCCAACCATTCTGGTCGGGCCCGCAGCCCGCATGCCGGACCTCAGCATCCATCATGCCGGCGGCATCCTGAAGGTCGAGGAGGATGAACACGGCAAGACGATGTATCGCCGCCACGGGTTCGAACACACGCGATACCTGGAAATGAAGGACGAGTTGAAGCGACAGGAAACCGGTTGCACCGAATTTCACGTCGTTTTGGCGCGCAAGGCCATGATCGATGATATTGGTCCGTTCGATCCGAATCTGGTCGGGTTCACTGACGAGATCGACATGGCCCTCGCCGCACGCGCGAAGGGCTGGAAAATCTTTTACGAACCCGACTCCGTCATTGCCTATGCTGTGGGCAAGCGGCTTACCTGGCGCGACCGGCCCTATTTCTGCGTCCGGTGGAGCCCTGGCCGCGTCATGCGGGCCGAGCGCTACTTCTATGACAAATGGGGCCTCACCCATGATTTTGACCGTCAACGCAATTTCCTGCGGGACCACCGGCGTCACGCCTTCCCGATGAAGTCCATCCAGAAAGTCATCGGCTGGCGCGCAACGGTCGGGCTGACGGCGCTTCTGTGCAGCACGGTGTCTGCAATCTCGTCGCGGCGCCTGATCCGGCCGAACCCGACCCCGGAACTTACCCGGCAGTGATCAGGTAAGACGTCGCCCGATCGCAGCCCAAGCCGTCAGGAGGCGGTGACGACCGCGAAAGCCTTCGGGTTTCGGCGCGCGGGAGAACACGTCTTCCGCTGTAAACTGGTGCAGCAGGGGATCTCCGGCCTGATAACGCCGGTAATTCTCTGCCAGAATGTCGAGCGTCCGGCCCGTCCGGTCCGGCATTTGCGGCGTGACATGTGGTGTCAGGATCAGATTGGGCACGGACCACAAGCGATGCCAGGGCGGAAGCGGCTCGAACGGATCTGTCACATCCAGCCCCGCACCCGCCAGATGACCTGATCTCAAGGCTCCGATCATCGCGTCCTCGTCAACCAGCTGCGCCCGGGCAACATTGACGAGATAGCCGCAGGGATTCATGGCTGCGAGTTCAGGGGCACCCAGAATGCGATAACTGGAATCATTCAGAGACGCGCACAGGGCCGCGATGTCTGCGCCCTGAATGGCATCGATCAGACAGTCTCCCCGGGCAGCACTGTACATGCGCACACCGGGAAGGTCCGCCGGCTGGTCCTTTCGACGAAACGCCGAAACCTTCATCCCGAAGGCCAGGCATTGACGCGCAAGATTTTCACCCGTGGCGCCGTAGCCGATAATGCACACGGTTTTGCCATGGAGGCCGCGCAGGTCCGCCTGCCCCCGAATGCCCCAAACCCTGCGGCGCTGAGCCCGCATCATGTCGGGCGCGCGATAGGCCAGCGACAGCATGAAATGGATCGCATGCTCGGCAAGGACCGGACCAGAGCGCCCCTTTGATGATGTTACGATCACGTCGCTGTCAGCCAGTGCCTGAGGCGCAAATCCATCAAGGCCGGACTGGTCGCAATGGAGCCATTTCAAGTTCGGTGCTGACAGGTAGCGCTCATCCGGGACGCCGTCGATGATGGCGATCTCACAGGTCTCCAACGCACCCGCGATCGCGCCATGATCATGACGCACGACATGTATCAATTGGTCAGATGAAAACACGCGATCCAATCGTGCGCGCTGTTCCGGTGCCCAGTCCAGGCGTACGAGAATGCTACGGCTGGACCTGGCCCGGCTTGAAGGTGTTCGCGTCACGGTCCTGCCACCGTTTCCTTCGGTCGCCATTCGCGTCCCCCAGAACACTGTTGCTATGTGTCCGACGCGCGGCATCGAATCATGCCACTCTATTCAACACAGGACGCATGTCGACCCGTAGCGCCCGGGACACCTGACCCGGGAAGCTCGACGTATCAGACTGGGCAGAAATGCAATGTCAGCGGGACAATGCGGCCTTCGTGTCCTTCGCCACATCCTCATTTGTATAATGAATGGTGTAATGGTGATGGCACCAGGCGGGTGAATGAGCCCCATGGATGAGCGAGGACCTGCGCATGTCATTATGCTTCTTGGAGTATCTGTATTTCGCTACGATGTAGGTGTCCTTGGCCGTTCCGGTGCCCTTGTAGAAAATGGCCACTCCTTGAGTCGACAAGGGCCAGGCGAAGTCGAACGTTCTTTCATGCCCGCCCTTGCTGATCTTGTGCTGCTTGCAGATACTGTGAACATCGGCCTCGGGGAAAGCTGTCATGCAAGGATCGGCTGTCCAGGCCGCGCTGATGTCCACGCTCGACTCGTTCACAACTTTCACGGACACGCAGGCGCTCGCCACTTGATACCCGAACAACAGACTCGCGCTGAGACAGGAAAGCGCCCTGGCCACGCCCGATACCTTTCGGCTAATGTCTTTATGCCGCTCAATCAGCATGATGCCCCCTTGTTCAACTCAAAGCGCCATTGTTCTGTATAGGGATTTCTCAAAACCCGCATCGTATAGTTTCCCGCCGCCACCTCATGGAAGACTTTCTCCTCTGTATCTATGGTGACATGAAGTTCCTTGACGGGCGTATCCGAGTATTGGAACAGCTTGAACTGCGCGACTTCAGAATGCTTCCGCTTCTGTTGGTCACTTTCGGTGTCCTGAACAGCTGTCATCCCCAGCGTATGCGGACTGCAGTTTTTGATGACCAGCATTTTTTTGGCATAGACTCTGTGCTGTTCGGCGCAGGCAACCTGCGCATGAAAAGCGGAAAGCGCACCGAAGACGGCAACGCAGGACAAAATACGCAAGACGGAGACCCTCCAGATTTCAGAAATGGATTCCTGAAAGCCAACACTTTCCAAATGCTTGATAGCCTCCGTCTGCGCCACCGATTGAGACGCACGTGCAAACACCCTTATTAAAATCCGATCCATCCTCTGGCGAACCAGTAGCGCCGTGGTCTCGACTTCGCCCCCACTGATGCAACGCCTTGAAGGCGCAGCCGCCCGGATTTCTATCGCGACACATCGATTTGAGACGTCCATGAAAGTTCGCCACGCGAATTCGCCCATCAACCTTAACCCACATTAACACCTCATCCCTAGACTGATGGCATCGGCGGATCGGCCAGTCATGGGACCTGACCCGCCCCTGATCATGAAACAGGTGCACTTCCATGCGGATTGCAGTCAACAAACTAGTATGCGCTGGAGCACTCACTGTCCTTTTGGTTGCCCCGACCACGAGCGCTTGTGTGACGGTCAAGGTCTACAATGATAGCGACCACGAACTGAATTCCACTTGGCAAGCTGGCGGTTGTGGCGGCATCAACAGAAAGTGGGATCTATCCGTTTGCACGAGCCACGACATCCCCCCACACAGTTCCCATTCGCACGATTTCGACTGGGGCAAGACCGCCCAACAGGTCCTGGTCGGATTTGATGGCTGGACCGAGTCGAAAGGGTACTGGGTCGAAGTACGGTTTACGTATCACAAGGATCACAAGACCTATCGAAGATCCTATCACGGGATACCTCAGACTCCGCCCTCTTGCGGAGCACACTATAGCGTTCGCTACACGAATGCCGATTTTCCCAAGGATTCACATCACGCAGCCGAGTTCCGCCGGAGCCATCGAAGAGAGAACAGCTACTGACATGAGACCGGCTCACCTCATTCTTGATCCCGCCCCGAGACCTGGAATTCCGCGCTTGCTCAATCCTCACGCCGCTCCACTCCCAATTGTCCAATTCAGCCCTTAAAGGAAACGCCATGCCGAACCAGAGAAAAGCCTGTCTCCTCCTGCTGACGACTGCCCTGTTTGCGCCCCTCACTGCAAACGCATGCGTGACGGTCAATGTCCACAATGATTCCAATGAGACTCTTCGTGTGGATTGGGGGGGAGTCGGTTGCGCAAAGATCGATGCCGGCGATGATGACCAATGGTTTGTCTGCAAACATCACTACATCACGCCTGCTGACGGGGCGAAATCCTTCGATTTCGACTGGGGCGTTACCAAGCATTGGGTGGCGGCCACCTTCGATGGCCTGGGTGAAGCACACCAGATCCGTGTTCAGCTCAAATATTCCTACAAGCTCGGCCGTGGTTTCCACAAAACCGGATCACTGGGCGCAGACTCTCCGACCAAGTGCCACAAGCACTACAACATCCACGTCACGACCAAAGACATGCAGGCGCAATCCGAAGTCGAATACGCGGCGTTTGTTGAACAGCAGGGGCAACCCGAATGACACAACAGAAATCACTCATGCTCCGGCGTTGCCTGCTGCGACACGGACGCACCAGACCCGCTGCCGCCGCCGGGATGGACCAGAACACAATATTCGTATCGCGACTTTTTCATACGGGTAGCAAGCAAAAAGGACAGGTCCTGTTGCCTTTCCTGTTTGCCTTCGTTGCCATCCCGTCGGCACACGCTTGCGTCAGTCTGAAGCTGGAAAACAAGTCAGATATCGAAATCAGGGCGGTCTGGTCCGCAGCGGGATGTTTTGGTGTCGATGGCAAATCCCAGATTGCATTCAAATGCACTGGCCACGACGTGCCTGCGGGAACGTCTCGCTCCCACAATTTCGATTTCGGGAAATCCGCTCAGGCGATCAATCTCTACTATGATGGCATAGACAGGGCGGAGGGCATGAAAGTCCAGGTCTCGTTCAGCTATGATTACGGCAAGAACAAATACGTCAAAACCTGGGGATTGAGCCATTTTCCGGACACGCCGCATGGATGTCACCATCACTATACAGTGACGTATACATCAGACGACGTCGTCGCGGACTCCGAGACGAAGTTTCGAAACTCCCTAAAGGAAAACAAGCATCATCGCTGGTAGGCATATCGACCCAACAGCCTGGAACAATTTGAGTTTTGAACATGACTTCACGTGCAGATTTGTCAGCCTGCCACTTTAGCGAAAGGATGCCCCGAGCATGACCAACACCCTTATACGGACCGTACAACTCGCCATAATTGCCGGCCTTGGGCTTGCACCTACAGCAACGGCCAAGGATGGTATCAACGACTTCAAGGTGCGGCTGGTTTCCGGGACGCCGCAGGCGCTTGTCGATATGATCGCAATGTACAAGTACGATTCGCCGCCGACCGATCCGCAGGCCGCCTGCGAAAATCCGAAAGCCACCCGCCACATGTTCACCTGGACCTGGTATGGTGGAACTACCGTTACCGCAGTCGGCGCATCCGCCCCGCCTCAATGGGGCAGTCGCACACACAAGAAATACATCCTTCTGTGCAACTACGATCCGAACAACAAGGGGTATGATCTCTCGCGGTATGAGGTGGAAATGAAAGATTGCCATCTATACATCTGCGACGCGCATTTCCGCGTGCATCGCCTCAAGCGTGACAATCTCTTCCCCACCTATATCATCGATGTGGGTGTTGAAGGTCTCGCGAAGATTGAATTCAGGAACTCTGCAGGCGAGATCATCAAATGCTATCGTGACGATTGCACGTCGCTATTGGAATCGTTCAAGAATGCGCAGCACCTCTAATTCCGTCACCGCTGGGCGGCCTGGTATTTCGGTGTCCGATCACAGGCAACTTTTTATCTCCTGACGTGTTGCATGGTAAACGCCGCTCCCACGGCGCCCCTCAACCAAAAGGAGACGCTTTCGTGTCGAGACTTTTCGTCTATTCGAACCGGTTGCCGCTCGGCTCAAATCCATCGGGCGGGCTCGTGGTTGCCCTTGGAAAGACAATGGACCGGCAGGGCGGCGTGTGGGTCGGGGCGAAACTGGATGAAACGCTCTGCGACAGCCAGAAACTCCACGAATATGGGGGCGCGACCTTTGAACGCCACGCGCTCCATCTGCCGCCGCGTGAATACAATGACTATTATCTGGGATACGCCAATTCGGTCCTGTGGCCTCTGTTTCACGGACGCACGGACCTGCTCGACGTGGCCGACGGCCAGCTGGACGCCTATACCAGCGTCAACCGCAAGATGGCCGAGGCAACGCTTCATCTGCTGAAGCCGGACGATGTGATCTGGATCCATGACTATCACTTCATCCCCCTGGCCGCCGAGCTGCGGGCGCTCGGGGTCAGCAATCCCATCGGTTTTTTCCTGCACACGCCGTTTCCCTCATCGGGCAATGTCCACGCACTGACCCACAAGGACCGCCTGTTAGACTGGCTGTCGGCCTATGATCTGGTCGGGCATCAGTCACAGCGCGACGTGTCCGCGCTCATTGAAGTCTGCCGCACCGTTTTTGGTGGACAAATGCTGTCGGACGGTCGCATCCGCTGCAAGGGTCAGGACATCCGGGCGGCCAGCTTTCCGATCGGCATCGATGTCGAGAAGTTCCGCGCGATCGCGGAAACCCGCGATACATCCGCCCTGAACATCGATCCGCATCAGAAGCTCCTGATCGGCGTAGACCGCCTCGATTATTCCAAGGGCCTCCCGCACAAATTCAGAGGGTTCCAACGCTACCTGCAGCGCCATTCCGGCGAAGGTGACCGGCTGACCCTGCTGCAAATCGCATCCCCGACGCGGGAAAGTGTCGAAGCTTATCAGGACATCCGGAAAGACCTTGAACAGCTGACCGGCGAAGTGAACGGCACCTATGCGGAGCTTGGCTATATCCCGATCCAGTACATTCATCGCGCTGTTCCGAGAGACGACATTGCCGGCCTGTACCGCCGGGCCTCCATCGGCCTGGTGACGCCCTTGATCGACGGCATGAATCTCGTGGCCAAGGAGTATGTCGCGGCGCAGGATCCCGACGACCCAGGGGTGCTTGTCCTGTCCGAGGCAGCTGGCGCTGCAGAGCAATTGAAGTGCGGCGCGCTGATCATCAATCCGTATGACCCTTCGTCTGTCGCCAGCGCCATTCGCGAAGCGGTCGATATGCCCCTGGATGAGCGCATCGCGCGCCATCGCCGCATGTGGGACGAGATTTCACGGCACGACGTCTATTGGTGGACCAAGACCTTTCTCGGACAATTGCACCGGAATGCACAGGAACGCCGCGACCGCGAAGCCTCTCTTCAGGACCTTGAGCGCACGCTGAGCAGCTGATCCCGTCAGTCGGGGACGTCTTCCTCTGGTACTTCAGGGGCAACCGGCACGTCATCGGGGCGCGGTCCGAGCGCCACAGGTTCGCCCTCCCCCTTGTAGTGACTCACCTCCGGCTCCCGTTCAGCAGGAGCCGGGCCGTTCCCGGGCAGCATTTGCGCCCGGCGGCGATCGGCGGCTTCCCGTATTGCATGCGCTTCACCAGCGGTGGTGCGCGGGTATCCAAGATGGTCGAGTGTCTTGCGGGGCATGTCCTGTCTCCTCAAAACAGACCAACCCGTTGCATCGCTGACGGGTTCCACGCCTTGGCGCGCTGGAAATCAGTCTTCAGGAAACGCTGTTCGGGTGCGGTTTGCGAAAGCGACAAGCGACAACATCACCGGAACCTCCACCAGCACTCCCACGACTGTGGCGAGCGCCGCGCCTGAATTCAGTCCGAACAGGCTGATGGCTACTGCGACTGCGAGTTCAAAGAAGTTGGACGTGCCAATCATCGCGCAAGGGGCTGCGATCTTGTGCGGCACTTTCCAGGCCCACGCGGCGCCATAGGCCAGCGCGAACATGCCATAGGACTGAATCAGGATCGGCACCGCAATCAGGAGAATGACCAGCGGATCGTCCAGGATCACCTGCCCCTGAAAACCGAACAGCAATACGACCGTTGCGAGCAAGCCCAGCACCGAAAAGGGCTTCACGTGCGATAGAAAGGCCTCAAGGGTCGACGCGCCACCTCTCCGCAGGAGCAGCGCTCGCGTAAGCACGCCCGCCACAAGGGGAATGACGACATACAAACCGACCGACAGGATCAGCGTCTGCCATGGCACGGTGATATCCGTCACGCCAAGCAGAAGGGCAACAATCGGCGCAAACGCAAACACCATCACGGCGTCATTCAGGCTGACCTGTACGAGCGTGTAATTCGGATCCCCCCGGGTCAACTGGGACCAGACAAAAACCATCGCCGTACATGGCGCCGCGCCGAGAAGAATCAGCCCGGCGATGTATCCGTCAGCATCTGCGGCTGGTATCAATCCGGCGAACACATACCGGAAGAACAGCACGCCGAGAGCGGCCATCGTAAAGGGCTTGATCAGCCAGTTCACCACAAGGGTAATGATCAGCCCCTTGGGCTTGCGGCCGACATCCTTCAGCGTGCTGAAGTCGACGCCGATCATCATCGGCCACACCATGGCCCAGATCAGAATGGCGACGGGGAAATTGACACTGGCATACTCCATCGCCGACAGCGCCGCGAAGGCCCCGGGGAGGAACTGGCCCAACACAATACCGGCCAAAATGGCCAAAGCCACCCAAACAGAGAGAAAGCGTTCAAAAGTGCCCATAAGAGATTCCCGGCTGCCAAGTGTACCTGTCGACTACGGCGCCGCTGACCCACATTGGACGCGCAACACCGGAAGCGAGTCGCGTGCTAACGCACAAAACAAAATACTTCAATATTTTATCGAATGTTGAAGTTATTTGGTGCCCGTTCGACGGGTCGTGCCTGCGGGCAGACAGATCTCCGGGCGGCCGTGACAGCAATTGTCGACGAGCATCGACAGCAGCCTGTTCACGGCGTCCGGTTCCGCCTTGTAGATCATGTGACGCCCCTCGCGCTGGACACTGACAAGGCCTGACTGGACCAGAACTGTCAGATGACCCGACAGTTTGTTCGGAGTGACCTGCAGATGCTCAGCGACGGATCCGGCTGGCATGCCCTCCATGCCAGCTTCCATCAGGGCCCGAAAGGCCAGCAATCTCGTTTCCTGGCCGAGGGCGGACAGCTGTTTCAGGGTTTCTGTCAGTTCCGTCATACCGCCCTTCTAGCCCATTCACCCAACGTGTACAGTTACCACATTCCGGCGGCGTGATGCCCAGGTAGAGACGCGGCGCTGACTATGGCCGCTTTCGGGCCACAAGGAAGACGGCGGCATTCTTCTTTGGTCGCCAGCGATGCACGATCTCGAATCCGGCGGCTTCCTGCTCCTGAACCAGGCGGTTCTCGGAGAAGAACTCGACATAGGGCATACGCCCGATCCATCGTCCGACCGTGATGACAGGCTGGATGAAACCCATATGGTCGGCGAGGCATGCCGTGCTGGAGACAAATACGCCACCCGGTTTCAACAAATCGTGGACCTTGCCGAGAGTATCAGCCCGGTTACGCAGCAAGTGCAGAACCGACAGGCCGAGGACGACATCGTATTTACCGGCCGAAGCGCTGAAGTCACCAATGTCGGTTTCGGTGAATTGCACGTTTTCCACGCCCGCTTCCGTTTGCCGCTGACGGGCAATCTTCAGCATGTCAGCCGACAAATCGATTGCGTCGATACGGGATACGTGGGGCGCATGCAGCAGGGCCGTCGATCCGGTGCCGCACCCAAACTCGAGCACGACAGATTGCTGCGTGAAATACTCTCGCGTCACTTCAAGCTTGCGCTGATAGGCGGCCTCATCTGCAATGGGATCGCGCGCATATTTTTCAGCAATGCGGTTCCAGAACCGCCGATCAGATTGGGTCGATTGTTTCATGCCGCAGGCTTAGCCTGACCGTGGGCAGAAGGAAACTCTCGATCAATCCGGACTCACCGCCGCAGGCGACCTGCCCCCTGCCCGTCCATCATCGCCTTCACTTCATCGACGGACACACAATTGGAGTCTCCCACGATCGCATGTTTGAGGCAGTTGGCGGCCGCGCCGAACTCCACTGCCGCCTGAGGCGTCGGCTCCATCAACAGGCCGTAGATCAAACCCGCACAGAAGGCATCCCCGGTCCCGACGCGGTCCACGATATTCATGAGGTCATAGTTTCGCGAGAAGACGGCGCCCCGGTCTTCTCTCAGACAGGCCCTCCACTCATGGTGTTCAGCACTTCGGGACGCCCGGATTGTGAGCGCGACATTCACAAGGTTCGGGTATGCCTGCATCAGTTTCTCACTGAGGGACAGCCCCCATTCGTCAGATCCATTCTCTCCATCACCATCAATCCCGAGGCATGGCATGCAGTCGCCGCGTCCGGCGATCAATGTGTCGACTTTCGCCACCATGGCCGGAAGGACATCCAGTGGCGCGACACCATAGTTCCAGAGCCGTGACCGGTAATTGAGATCGAGGGATACGAGCACCCCTCGAGCTTTCGCTTCGGCGATACTGTCCTGCGCCAATTGCAGTGTGGTCGCCGAAATGGCGGGGGTAATCCCGCTGATGTGAAACCAGTCCGCTCCCTCAAACGCGCTGTCCCAATCAACATGCCCGGACGAAAGATGCGTGAATGCTGTATCAGCCCGGTCATAGATGACGCAGCCGGAGCGGGCGTCTGCGCCCTCCTCCATGAAGTAGAGCCCCATGCGGCCGTCCAGCCGGGCAACATGGCGGGTATCCACACCATTCGCCCGCATCGACATGATGGCCTGAGTGCCAAGTTCGGTGTTCGGGAGTGCAGAAATGAACCGAGCATCGACCCCGAAATGCGCAAGCGAATTTGCGACATTGGCTTCAGCGCCGCCATGACAGATGTCGAACCCGGAAGCCTGACGCAGCCGGAGTTTTCGGGGCGGCGTCAATCGCATCATCAGCTCACCCAGGGTAACGACAGTCGCACTCATTCCAATTCACTCTCTCAGGATAGGGTCGGGACCGGCACGCGCGGGTCCTGTTACGCGCCGGCCCCATTTCGTTTCGGGAAGGAGGATTTCCCGCTACGAGAACAAAAGCCCGCCATTGACGTCGAGATTGACGCCGGTCAGGAAGGAACTCTCGGCAGACGCAAGATAGGCGACGACGTCGGCCACTTCGTCCGGATGTCCCTGACGCCGAAGTGGCGTCGAAGCGGCGACTTTCTCGCGCACTTCATCCTTGGTGAATATGTCGTGGAAACTGGTTGCGATCATGCCGGGACAAAGGGCATTCACCCGAATACCTTTGGGACCGAGTTCCTTCGCCATGCCTCGGGTGAACGTGGTCACGGCACCCTTGGAGGCCGCATAGACACTGGCACCAGGACCACCACCATCGCGACCTGCCTGGGACGAGAGATTGATCACGGAACTGCCCGAGGGCATGTGCGGGGCAACCGCCTTCATGGCAAGGAAGACCGGGTTGACGTTCAACTGCATCACCTTGTTGAAGAAGTCTTCGTCCATTTCGTCCAGTGATTTGCGCGCCACGAGTCCCCCGACCACATTGACCAGCGTGTGGATATCCTTGCCAAAGGCAGACTGGGTCTCAGCCACAAGATTCGCCACGTCGGCGGCCTGTGTCATGTCTCCTTTCACAAGGATGGCAGTGCCTCCCTCATCCTGGATCTGCTTCAGCGTGTCCTGCCCTGCAGCCTCGTCGCTGAAATAGTTCACGGCGACTTTCGCACCTTCGCGAGCCAGCTTCACGGAAACGCTGCGGCCGATATCGCGGGAGCCGCCTGTCACGATGGCAACGCTGTCTTTCAGTTTCATGATGATATCCTCTTTGGAATTGGAGTGTCTGTGTGTTGATTATTTAGATGGACTGCGCGGCGTGAGCGGTTTGATGTCACCGCAAAGTAGCCAGACGCTTGCAATGCTCAGCACGGCGAGCGCGGCCCCAATGACAAAGGCTGGCGCATAATTTCCGCCCATGGTGAGCCAGGGCACGAGATAGGTCAGTCCGGCCGCTGCGAGCTTTGCGGCCATTCCTGCGAACCCGGACAGCGTCCCCACCGACCTGCCCCCAAGGAAATCGCTGGGCAGTGTCTGGATATTGCCGATTGCCGTCTGAAATCCGAACAGGATCACCGCCATCAACAGGACGGCATTGGTCGGGCTGCCGGGGGCGATCATCGCCAGCAGGCATGGAAGCATGATGAGCCCGCCAAGCGTGATCGTGGTTTTCCGTGTCACATTCACCGACCATCCGGATTTCAGAAGGCGCTGGGCGAGCAAGCCTCCGAACCACGCTCCGAACATGGCGCCGACATATGGCACCCAGCCATAGATCCCGATCTGCTTCACATCCATGCCATAGACCTGTGACAGGTAGATCGGGATCCAGAAGACGAATAGCCACCAGATCGGATCGATAAAGGCCGAGGACAGGATCACGCCCCAGCTCTGGCGACGCTTCAGCATTTCTCCGAGGTCAGGATTGTAGCCGTCACCACCCTCACCGGTATCTGCCGTCTGTTGACCTGTCAGGATGTAGTCACGCTCCTCCTCGCTGAGCCAGGGGTGAGTGCGCGGGGGAGATTTCACGAGAACGAACCACGGAATCAGCCACAGAAGTCCCACAAGCCCAACCAGGATGAAGATCGCCTGCCAGGAAAAATGGATCGACAGGAAAGCAATCAGGGGAATGGCGATGATGCCGCCAATGGCTGCCCCAGAGTTGAAAATGCCCTGCGCCAGTGCACGCTCCCGGGTCGGGAACCATTCCGCGTTTGCCTTGGTCGCGCCCGGCCAGTTGCCGGCTTCTGCAACACCCAGGATGCCCCGGAACAGGCTGAACGTCGCCAGACCATTGGCAACGGCATGCAGAGCGGTTGCGATTGACCAGACACCAATGGACAGCGCGAAGCCAAGCCGGGTCCCGATCCAGTCGAATATCCGGCCAAAGATCGCCTGACCGAACGCGTAGGAAAACACGAAGATCGTGGAGATCAGGGCAAAATACTGTTTTGTTTCATCTTCGGTATGGTTTGGATAAAGATCCTCTGCGATCTGGGGCCACAAAACGTTCAGCGATTGGCGGTCAATGTAATTGATGACCGTAGCCAGGGCCACGAGGGTCACGACCCACCATCTCAAGCTCTTAAACTTCATTGTTTTACACCCCCTCAGCCAGAAAATCTTCGCGCGCAGGGCTGAACACATCGATCAGCACACCGGGCTCGAGGCACACAGCGCCATGCGGCGCCATGGACGGGACAAAGAAACAACCGCCTTCAGCAAGCACCCGTGTCTCTCCATTCACTTCAACCGAGAACTTGCCGGATATGACATAGGAAACCTGTGAATGGGGGTGTGTGTGAACTTCCCCGACAGCGCCCTTTTCAAACCAGACCTTCGCCATGAGAATCTTGTCGTCATGCCCCAGCAAGGTCCGGCGAATGCCGCCGCCGAGATCTGTCGCACTTTCGGGCGGACTCTCCATGAATTCCGGTGACTGCAGGATCGCCGCCATGCCTATTCCTCCCTCGGATTATTGTTTTCGGATTGGTCGTTATCGGACGAGAATACGCCGACGGGTCCCTGCCATTCATAGGTATTCGTTTCCAGGCTCAGCCTGTGACGGGCAGACTCATCCTCATTGTCCGACACGAAGATTCGAACCAATTCGCCTGTCCGCAATCGGAGGGTGACGATCTTTGCGCCGCCCTGCTCATCCAGTTCGATGCCTTCAATTGAACTGCCGGAGAATACGGTCACTTCCTCGTCATTGTCATACCGTCCATGGCGCTCATACACGGTCACGAATGTCGACGCGTTTCCATTCGCCCTGACGATCAAGGCCTGCTCGTTCCTGAGATTGTTGTCCGGGTCATTGGCGCCGAGCCGGGTCAGAAAAGCCTTGGCGTCTCTGCTTGCCGCAAAGCTCATCGTATAGAACTGGTCAGTGACGAGGACGGACAGGTCAGACAACGCACCCGACAGAACCGTGTCGCTTTCGGCTGTTTTCCAGAGGTGCTGATAGCCCGCCTGCGTCCCCATAGGCTCGAGGCGCTCGGTCGCATGCCTGAAGCCCAGGCTTGTCTCGATCAACTGGCCCTTGAAGTGTATCGGAAGATCAAATGTGTGCGTCTGGTTGCCCTCCGCCATCATGACATCGACCGCATAGGTTCCACCGGACGGACGATCTACCATGGCCACGACGCGCCGCACATCAACGCCGTCATAAGCCTGATCACTCTTGGCATAGGCAAAGCTGGCACCCGGCGTATCGTCAAAGGCAAGCACCTGCGAAGGGTGCTCTTCGGCCAGCCTCCAATCACCATTGAACTGACTGGCCTCGTCCACTACGAGCGTGTTGTGGGCGACAGTCTGCTTTGCCCAGCTTTCATTCTCCGGCAGATAGCGTCCTCCATTCTTGGGCGCCACATTCAGGAATCGGGCAGCGCCATAGTCCGCGACGATCTCGTCGCCATTGTCATAGTAGATCAGTCCCAGACGGTCGAAATGTCCGTGACCGAGACCTTGAGATGTCGGCTTGAACACGATCGCGGCATCCGTCGGTTCCGAACCGCTGCGGAGCACGACCAAGGCGCCCCTGTCACCTTCGCCTCCATCGCGAAGCATCATGGTACGAAACGGGAAAGGCCTGGCCTTTCCATCCGCAATCGCTCGCGCGAGTTTGCGGCCTTCCGGGGTCGGAACAACCCACCCCTGTGCCTCCGCAATGCTGAGAAGCGATGGATCTCCAGTCAGATCATAGGCAATCGCCACACCATAACGCAATTCTGTCGTGTTCAGGCCCTTCTCGCGGATCGCGTCATTGATCGGAAAGAACCGTCCGGCATAGCTCTGCTGTATCGTGGCACGGATCGCTTTGAGCAGGACTGCGTCGCGATAGGCGAAGATCTCCAGGCTCGGATCGTTGCGTTCGATCGCCTGCGCGAACAGCACGAACGGCATGAGTGCGTAGCGCTGATAGTATGGCCCCTCGGCGTAATACCCGTCCGGCGAAAACAATTGATCGATCTGCTTCAGGAATCCCGCCTCTCCGGACTTGTCGAGCCCATACAGAGCCTTGTCGACAAACTCGCGGTCATCCAGGACATATCCCGTCATGCCGACAGCCGCAGCGGCCCACGTGCCGTGATTGTGAATGCGGTCGAAGGTCTGAGGTGAGCCTTCAGACAGGAATTCCGCCATTGGACGGAGCAGGTTCTGCTCGATATCGGCCCGCTGTCCGTCATCGAGATCGTCCCTGATCGCGTCGTATCCCTGCGCGACATATACGAGCCAGACTGCTTCATTCAGACCTTGCCAGAACAAACGGCTCGGCGTGGACGGTTTGACGTGCGGGTGAAGATCAAGCGTCGGATACAGATCGGCATAGTCTGCCAGAATGCCGGCGGCGAAATCGAGATAGGACCGCTCGCCCGTCAGCTCGTACAGCATGCCGGCTTCGTAAATGGTCTTGGCATTCTGCTTGTGTTGTTCATGCGTGTAGCCGCCGCCCGGATCGGCCGGCACTGGTACAGGCACGCCGGCCAGGCGACGTTTGTCGATCCCGGCCTTCAACTGATCGAGCGTGAGGGTGAACATGTCCTCGGTAACGACAGCCTGTTCCGGCGCGCTTTCAATTGCGTTCGGCACCGGTGGCGTCTGACATCCACCCACCAGCAGTGCCAGCGCGGTGGCGGCTCCTGCGTGAATTATTCCTGCTTTTCCGCCCCAGATCATTTTTTCACCCGCAAGTCGATAATGTCCGAAAAAGATGCCGCAGATTCTCCGTCCACCTCATTGCCGGACGTGTCGATGGCGGGCTTGCCGGTCGTTATGGTCACGTGTAAGGGCTGGCTCTCCGTGACCGTGTTGCCCGTCACGGTCACCAATTGCGCGCCATGAAGTTGCATCAGGGGAGCAGAGCCGGACCCGACTGCGCTGAACCGAGACCCGGTCACGCTGACATGCGGCCCGAACGTGCTTTCATCCGTGCCCCCTCGATAGACCGATGCAACGGAGGTGGATATTCGCTCGAAGGAGCTGTTGGTGATTGTCAGGTATTCGGCATTGTAGATACCGAAATCATCGGTTTCCGTGTCCAGCTTGAACACCGGGCCGGTGATGTCTGTGAAATGCGACCCGGTTACGTCAATCCGGTCAAAGAAGGCCCCCTTGGAAGCCGACACGACCGAAAAGCCCTTGTTGACATCAAAATCTTCAAACCGGGACTGGCGGATGTGCAGGATGTGATTGTTGCTTCCATCGCCGGAACTCGTTGCAATCAAGCTGTTGCCCGAACCGTCGGGTGCGGCGCTTCCGCTGAAAGTCAGCCCCGTCAGCTCCAGCCCGCCCTTGCCGGTCAGATCGAACAGCCGGGGGCGCTCAAACGAAATAGAAACGGTGCCAGGCTCAGCCGCCTCTATCGCCACCGGCACCGACAGCTGCGATATGCGTGTCTCAAAATAGTGGCCGGGTTGCAGCACGAACCGGTCGCCTGCTTTCGCATCGCGCAACGCGACCTGCAGATTGTCCGTACCAGGCTCGACGCGGATCGACCGCCCCCCGTCAAAGGGCGAACGATTATCAGCCTTTGGATACCAGGCAACGCCGGTTTCCGCTTTGGCGACACCGAACGATCCCGATGCACCGGCCCCCTCCATCGCAGCGATGCGGTTCCGACTCTCCTCGCCGGAGAACTGCTCCACGAGCTGAAAACCATCAGCGATGGCCGCTGGTACAGCTGAGCCGGAAAGATTCCCCTCAAAGGAAATGCCCGACATGTCGTCATGCAGATTGAATGGATCGGCCCCGTTGCTTCCGATCACGATGTTTTCGCGAAAGGAGGAATTGACAGGAACGGCAGACCGTTCGGCATCAGACCCCTCCCCCAGCTCGATTGCAGAGACGCGTTCAAACGTATTGTTTTTGATCACAGCGCCGTCGACTTGATGATAGCGATTGATCGGCGAGTTCGGCACGCCGTTCATCACCACAAGCGCACCGGAAAAGCGCGTGCCGGCAAGATCGACAAAATAGTTGTTGCGGATCGTCTGGTCGGCATTGATGACCCGCACACCGCCGGTATAGGGCTCGCCTGCTCCGTCAAACAGATTGCCTTCGATGAGCGTTCCGTTGCCATGCCGAAGGGTCAACGTTCCGCGAGAGGCGTAAAACGTGTTGCCGCGATATACATTTCCACCGGACTTGTTCGAGATGATCTCGACTTCACCGCTGCAGCGGTCAAAATAATTGTGCTCGATGATCGTACCCGAGTGCGTCAACGAGTAGTGGCTCGTACCGATGCGGATTGTTTCTCCGCCATTTGACCCGAGCACCGGACGCGGCCCGAAGTAATTGTTGGAGATCCGGTGACCATTGTTCTGGCTGTCTTCCGTGTTCAGCCGAACAGCGAGCGTCGGCCCGGCATTGGTCTTCCCCGCGAGATGGTTGAAGTCAAAAACATTGTTCCGGCCATACATGCCAACCCAAAGATCCCGCTGAGTCCGATCGGGATTGCTGAACCCGTCAATGACCATGTTGGTGACACGGGAATTGTTCGCGAGAGATTCGCTATCACGCCGGAAGCTGATGACTTCGCTGCGCGGCGTATATCCATCGCGAAAGACAAATCCGGAGGCAACGAGATGATTGCCTGCGAGTCGAAGGCTGGATTGCCCGGTAAAGATGACCTGGCCAGGGGTCTCGGCGACCATATGGATTGGCGCGTCCACCGTCCCTTGCGCATCAAGGACGGCATCGAAATCGGCCCACTCGCCATTGGCCAGAACAATGCGGTCACCCGGCAGTGCGTGCTTCACAGCCTCTTCGAAGCCCTTTTGCGACTCCACCCTGACAATGCGCGCGACCTGCAGTTCGGATTTCTGGATCTCTACGCCAGCATTCCGCTCGTACGCCGCACAGCCGCCTAACGCAGCCAAAGCCACGGCGATTGCCGTACCTGTCCTGAACATGCCTTCCTCCCATTGCCGCGTGACCCGGCCTTTCGCCAATTGCAACGAGCGCAGACCACTTTGTCAACCAATTTTTGGGATGAAAAATTTTCCGCGGGGCGGCGAACCACTTACCAAGCGTGCAAATGATGCGGATTTGCAACAGCATGAAGCTAAACGACAAATTGGTCCTACCAATATACTTTCTTTTGCTAGCCATTTTGGTTGACTCAGTGAGCAAGCGGGTGTTGAAGTTTGCAGAACAGCCCTGCGCCAAGACAGGGCTATAAGAACGCATTGGGAGGAAACTGGTATGCGAGCTTACCCACAGAATGAATCTGCCTGCCTGAATCGCCGCTTCGCGTGGCGCGCCGCTCTGCTTGCGGGCGTGGCCATGCCGCTGGCAACAACGGCCTGGGCCCAAGAGGAACCGGTAAACGTCCCGGAACAGACTGTCGAGGATGAGTCCCGTCAGGACACGGTTGTCGTGACGGGCATCCGCTCATCCCTGCAGAGCGCCCTGCAGGAGAAACGCGCTGCAGCCAATCTGATCGAAGTCATCCAGGCTGAAGACATCGGCAAACTGCCGGACCAAAATTTGGCCGAAGTGCTTGAGAACGTAACCGGTATCCAGATCACCCGCGAAGCCGGCGTTGGCACGGGCGTCCAGATTCGCGGCACCAATGCAAACCGCACCGAAATCAACGGCGTGTCGACCGTCGGATCCGGTTCGGGACGCAGCGGGATCAGTTTTGAAGATGTATCGGCGTCGATGATTGCCGCTGTGGAAGTTGTAAAGGCACCCGAGGCCAAGACAATCGAAGGATCAGTCGGCGGCACTGTGAACCTGCGGACCCTGCGCCCGCTCGACCTCGAAGATCGTGTCGCCAGCATTCGCATCCAAGGCGAGGACAGCAGTCTTACGACAGACGGAATCACGCCGAGACTGTCGGGGACGTATGGCGATAACTGGTCCACGGAAATGGGCGAATTCGGCGCCGTTATCAGCGTCAGCTATGCTGAACAGGACGTCACCGCCTTTCGCCCCCGCGTCGACCGGGACAATCTGGTGACGTCAGACAGTGGATTGCCCAGCGCCCAGGCATTCGACTACCTGCCGATCCAGTTCCTGATTCAGGATTATGATAATTTCGAGTACGAAACCACGAACATTGCTGGTTCGCTCGAATGGGCCCCGAATGACAATCTGAAGTTCTACTTTGACACGGTCCTGAATGATCAGGAACGACGTCAGGAAAGCTCCCGCATTCAGGCCTCGGGCATTTCCGACCTCATCGGTACGGATGCACCGGACAGTTTCCAGACCGTGAATTTCGGTTCACTGGACGGACAGCAGATTGGAAGCATCGAAGCCGCCCTGACCGGTGTCATCCCGATCCAGTCAGATGGCAGTGACGGCAATCTTCGTTTCTCGGGCGATACCAATTCCCGCCTGACAGACAGCAAGATTTTCCGGCTCGGTACTGACTGGCAGATCACGGAAAGGCTGAACAGCCGGTTTGAAGTATCCACTTCGACGTCAGACACGACAACGCCAAGCTTCAATACGACACTGAATTTCATCAATCCGAATGCGCCTACCAACTCGTCCAACGAAAACGGCACGCCATTCGTCTATGACCTTCGAGGGGGGTCGCTTACCTGGGGCATTGCGCAGGATGCAGCGGGCGGCCCGACCACAGCCCAATTGCTGGATCCCGCCAACGTCGTGCTGCGCGACGTGAACATCGGCAAAGACAGGGCAGAAAACAGCGAAGACGCCTTCCGCGCGGACTTCTCCTACGATCTCTTCAACAGCGGATTTGGCGGGAACTTCCTGACGTCCATCGATTTCGGCTACCGCTATAATGAAACCAAGAGTCTTCGCGACGAGATTTCGTCAAGCGTCGGCTTGCGGTCTCTCGCCGACAGTCCGACAGGCGACCTGTTTGCGGATCTTCTGGTAGCCGGACCGAACAACTTCAATGCCGCAGATGGCCGGGATCTCTATGTCAGAGACTTCCTGCTCATCAATCCGGAACTGGTCGCCTCGAACCCGGATGGTGTGCTCGCAGCCCTGAACGACGCGATCCAGGCACATGGCGGGTCCCGGTCGATCGATTCTCCGACCTCCAGCCAGGCCGCCTTCTTTGACATCAAGGAAGAAACGAATGCGCTGTATGCGCAAGCCAACTTCGAGCACGGCATATTCCGCGGCAATGCAGGATTGCGGTATCTCGAAACAGACGTCACGTCGACCGGAAACACGATCACGAACGGTGTCGCTACGCCCACATCGACCAGCGGGAGCTATGACTTCATCCTGCCCCGCTTCAATCTTGTGGCCAATCCGGCCGACGATGTCGTTCTCCGGTTTGGCTATTCGAAGGATATCCGTCGTCCTGATTTCGATGATCTGACGACTTCCATTACCTATAGTACCAGCCCCAATCCTGCGGTCAGCATCGGCAATCCGGGCCTGAAGCCGCAAGAGGTGGAGTCTTTTGATTTGTCTGCCGAATGGTATTTTGCGCCTTCTGCGGTAGTCAGCATCGGATACTTCCACAAGACCCGGACCGGCCTGTTCGTTGCGCAGCAGGAAGACCCGGTCGAAACGCCAGCAACCCTGAGCGATGGCAGCCCGACTCTGGTAAGGGATGTCACCGCTCCGTGTGAAGGCGGCGGCGTCTTCAACCCGATTGCCGACTGGAACGTGTTCGCTCCGCTGGATGCGAGCGGCAACCGGCTCCAGGGCGTCGGCATCTGCGTGCCATCCGCACAGATCATCAATGGCGAGGGCGAGAATACGCAGAAAGGCTATGAAATCGCCTTCCAGTATGACCTTTCGGAATTCGAGGATCGCCTTGGTTGGGCGTCGGGCTTCGGCCTGATCGCAAACTTCACGCACCAGGAATTCGAGGGCGGCGAAGAATACTGGACACCGACCTCGCGCGCGGCCACCGTCTTCGAAGCGCTGGGCGCAACCGATGTGCAGCTGCGTGTGACAGAGATTGATCTGTCAGAGAACGCCTACAATGCGACGCTCTATTATGAAAAGTACGGCCTGTCCGCGCGTGCCCGCTACACATGGCGCGACGCGTACCGGTCTACCGATTTCGGCAGCACGTCGAGTTTCCCATGGGGCTTTCCTGTTGTGCAGGAGGCTCGCGGGCAACTCAATGGCAGCATTACCTATGATGTCACCGACAAGCTGAGCATCGGGATCGAGGGCGTGAATTTGACCGAATCGAACGTCGAACAATCCTGCGTGAATGAGGGCGGGTTGCTGTGCTTCCAGGGCCTGACCGACCGCCGGATCACATTTGGCGCGACCTACAACTTCTAAGAAGGAACCACCAACGGACCCGGCTTGCCGACGCATACGGCCCATCATCGCCAAACCCCGGCTGATGATGGGCGCGATCGGCACGAGGGTTTAAAACACAATGCCACAAGGGGAGAAGAACAATGGCAAACACCACCAAGGGCAACCGGATGTATGTATCCATCAGCCCAGCCGTACGGGCACTGCTTCTGGGAACTGCAGTAATGCCCATGGCCATACAGGCCGCAGCGCAGGAAAGCGATGAGCCTGTCGAAGTCGTTTCAGATGCCGATGGAACCGACAGAACGCTGGATACGATCACCGTGACCGGGTCGCGCGGCGTTATCCAGAACACGATCGATATCAAGAGGAATTCGACCACAATTGTGGACGGTCTTTCGGCGACAGACATTGGCGACCTTCCGGCCCTGTCGATTGGCGAAGCACTGGAATCCATCACAGGCGCGGCCTCTCACCGTGAGAATGGCGGCGCGACGGAAATTTCCATTCGCGGACTTGGCCCCTTCCTGAGCGCCACGACGTTCAATGGCCGGGAAGCGACGAACGGATCGGGGGACCGGTCGGTCAATTTCTCCCAGTTCCCATCTGAACTGATGAACAAGCTGGCGATCTACAAGACCCAGGATGCAAGCCTCATCGAGGGCGGCGTAGCGGGTCTGATCTCGCTGGAGACCTTGAAGCCGCTGGAATATGGCAAGCGCCGCTTCCAGGCCGACCTCAAGGGCAACTACAATCCTGACCAGCAGGATATCAGTGATTCCATGGCAGGGGATCTCGGCTACCGCGGTACGCTGAGCTATGTCGATCAGTTCGATGTCGAGGGCATGGGCAAGCTGGGCCTGTCGATCGGCCTGCAGCGCAGCGACATCTCGCAACCCGAGCAGGAGATGCGCTCATCCAGCCCAAGTGGCTCTTCCCTTTATGCCTGCATCGCCGACGCCAGTGATCCTGACCTGCGCGGCTATGCCAATGACAGCAACGGGGATTGCGAGGACCTGGGTCCGAATTCCAGCAACAATGATGGCTACAACACGACGATAGATCCCGCCACCGGCCTGGCTGTCGATGATGGACTGGACTACGCATGGGCCAGTTCGTCTCGTGGCTATCGCCAGAACGACACCCAGGATGAACGGGATTCCGCCTTCATCGCGCTGCAATGGCAACCGAATGATCGCTGGGACATCAATCTCGACGCCCAATGGTCCGAGCGTACGCAGTCTGAAGACCGCAATGACCTGAATTTCTCAAACATGAAGCGCAGCACGGAAGGCATGACGCTGGAAAGCCTGCAGGCGCAGGACAATGGCGTCGTTCGCTTCATTGAGACCCAGTCCGACATCGAGTCGAATGGCGAAATTTTCTCCCGGAAGGAAGAGTATACAGGATATGGCCTGAACGCGGCTTATGATGTCACCGACCGACTGACCGTATCCGGAGATTACTCCTATTCGGAAACAACGCGTGAAGAGCTCCAGGTCTCCCTGCGCGTTTCCAGTCAGGGCGGCCCCGGCAGCGGCGGTCGTGAGAATGTCAGCTGGTCCCGGGATGGAGATGGTTTCGTGACATTCACGGTCGAGGATTTCGACGTCAATGACATCTCAAACTTTACCGATGGCGTACGCGCCCGCATCGACAGCGATGTGGACCGCAAGAACACGGTCGAGGCCCTTCGCTTCGATGGCTATTATGACCTCGATTGGGGCGCGATCCAGAGCCTGGACTTCGGGGTGCGCTTTTCCGAAATGCAGTATGTCAATCTGGCCGGAACGCGAACCGAGATCACGACAGATGATTTGGATCCGGGCAACATCCCCTGCTCTGCCGGATTTGCCGAGAGCGGCTTCCTCGATTCCGCCACCGGCGCTCTCGTCACACAGATCGACAGCGCAACCGGAAGCGTTGTGAACACGACCAGCAGTTGGGCGACTTTCGACAATACCTGCCTGCTGGACTATATTCTCGATGCCGAAGGTGTATCCTTCGCCTATCCCGATCAGGAATATGGAAACAACGGCACAACCGATGTGACGGAAAAGACCACCGCATATTATGCCATGGCCAATTTCGACACGATGTTTGCCGACAAGCCGGTTCGCGGCAATTTCGGTGTCCGCGTCGTCAACACGGAAGTCGAATCCCTCGGCTTCCGCAACGCCTTGTCTCTGGTGACCAACACGGACGGCTCGCTTGATCTGGTTGAGGACACAAGCGTGGTGGAAACGATCACCGGTGGAACGGACTATACCGAAGTCCTGCCCAGCCTGAACGTAGTCATGGACCTGCGCGACGACGTCATTCTGCGCGCCGGCGTGTTCCGGGGTCTGTCGAGGGCCGACCCCGCGGACATGAATTTTTCGCGATCCTTCAACACCGTTTCGGATGACGAAAACCCAACCACGCTGGCTGAACTGATCTCGGGCGTGAATGCCTCCGGCAACCCGTCATATGATCCGCTCACATCGTGGAACTATGATTTGGCCGCGGAATGGTATCCGAATGATGACTCTATCCTGGCTGTCAGCCTCTATGCGAAGAATTTCAAGGGCGGGTTCGAAAATGCCGTCCAGAACGAAACCTTCACGATTGATGGCCAGCAGGTCACTGTGCCGGTCACCCTGCTCTCAACGAACGAGGACACAAGTTCACTCTACGGCATCGAGTTTACCGGATCACACCGGTTCTCCTACTTGCCGGGCTACTGGAGCGGACTGGGAGCAAAGGTCAGCTACAACTACGCCGACTCGGATTTCGAATTCGAGGACAGCCTGTACGGTGATCTGGGCTATCGCGACGAGAACGGAAACTTTGTTCAGACGAATGCCGGCATTGTGACGCCGGGCAACATTCCAGGCTTCTCCGAACACACATTCTCCGGACAGGTCTACTACCAGATTGGCGAATTCGACGCGTCGATCATTTACAAGTATCGCAGTGAGTATTTTCAGCCCTATACCAGCAACGGTACGCGGCTACGCTATGTCGGCGATGTTGGCGTTTGGGAAGCACGTGCCTCCTACAATCTGACCGAAAATGTTCGTCTCTCTGCAGAAGCCATCAACATCTTCGATGCGCCGAAAGAGCAGTACTTCTTCACCACCGATAATCTCGGTGAGGTAAACTATTACGGGCCCCGAATCTTCTTCGGAATTCGCGCCCGGTTCTAAACTCCCTGGCCGGCGGCGGACCTGTGCCGCCGTCGGCAATTTCTTAACCTGAAACTGGTAAGACCACTTTGTAAACCCTTGTACATCAACGGAATGGCCGCTATTTTCAGGGCAGGACGGTGTGTTTGGGAGGGGACAAACAAGAACCGGACAGACAAGGGAAGAGCCTGCCATGACCGAGAAACGACTGTACCACACCGTCGCACGCGCGATCCTGGACATGATCGATTCCGGCGCCTACCCGCCTGGCACCCGGCTTCCGGGAGAACGCGAACTGGCAGAGCGCTTCAAGGTCAGCCGCGTCGTGGTACGCGAAGCCGAAATATCGCTCGAAGCAATCGGGCGGGTCGAAATCAAGGTAGGATCGGGCGTGTATGTCTGCGACTCCCTCGCTCCCAACGGCCTCGCTCTTCCGAATGTGACTCCCTTCGAACTAACACAAACCCGGCTGATCTTCGAATCCGAATGCGCCGCACTGGCGGCTACAATGATCACGGATGAGCAGGTCGCCGAACTTGAGGCTACGGTCGAACGCATGGCCAATGCGCCGCATGACTCGCCTGATGGTGAACAGGCCGACCGTGATTTCCACATGCTCATCGCGAAGGCCACCGGCAACGAAGCAAACGTCTTCATGCTGCAAACACTCTGGCGCATGCGTACCGAAGTCGACGCGGTGAAACGTGTCTATTCAGCCGTCTGCCATGAAGACAGCTCCTACCGCGTCAATGAACATACGGAAGTCATGGAAGCGCTCAGGCGGCGGGATCCAAAGGCCGCGCGACTTGCCATGCGGGGGCACTTTTCCAGATTGCTGGCTGCGCTTCTGGATGTGTCCGAACAGCAGGCCATCGAAGATGCCCGTCGCCGGTCACACGAGATCCGTGCCCGCTTCCTGAAGAACGATCATTCTGTCTCATCCTGACGAACCGGGAACAGGCATTCCGGTGGGTCTGTTGATCGACCGTACCGGGATTGGCGCCGCAGATTCATCCGACCCTGAACACAGCCTCATGATCCGCCAGACGTGTGCTGGCGAATCCGGTTCATGAAGGACCGGACAGCCAGCACACCATTGGTTCTGCGTAGTCTAGAAGTCGTAAGACAACTGGATACCGAACTGACGGGATTTTGCGAGAGGCATCAGGAAGGCCCGCTCCGTCGACGTTGTTCCGGGAACATTGTCCAGCGCAGGGTTCCCGTTGGGTGCGACATTGAGGTTCACGAGATCCGCATACCGCACCAGGGTTGAAGGGGTTCTGTCGTCAAAGACATTGTCCAGATACATGGTGAAGGTGATGCCATTGTCCATCCGAACGCCCGTCTTGATGTTGAACAGGCTCCGGTCCCCCGTGTGGGCGAGGTTGTGAACCTGGGCGTACTTCTTGCTGGTGAAGGAATAGTCAGGACGCACAAACCATTCACCGCCTCTCAGCAGCGGATAGTTGAACTCCGACGAAATGACGAGGTGGTGTTTGGGGGCATTTGGAATCTGGTTTCCGGCGACCTGCCCACCAGCGATGCCGTCGGAGTTGACGCAATCGAACCCGGTCAGTTCTGAGCCTTGAACTGGATCACAATAATCCGTGAGCTGCGCATCTGCATACGCATATCCGAGGCTGAACGACAGATAGTCAGTTGCGAGCCACTGCGAGTCGATTTCCACACCTTTGACTTCGCTCTCACCCGCATTCGTCACCACAGATTGCGGCACACCATTCACGAACACCGAATCCGACAATTGCTGGTTGGTCCAGTCGATGTAGTACACGGCACCGTTGAGCTGCAGCCGGCCATCCAGCAGCGTCGTCTTGGCCCCAAGCTCATAGTTCCAGGACTCTTCTTCCTCTGCGTAGCGGATATTCTCGGGAAGACTCGCTGCAGTGTTGATATAGCCCGGCTTGTTGCCTTTCGCGATCACACCGTAGAGCATGACGTCGTCACTGGCGTCATAGTTGAGCGTGAACCGCGGCGTCACGCTGTCATAGGTGGTCTCGTAGGTGGTGCCGGTCGTATAATCCACGCCGATCGTGTCTTCCTGATACCTCACTTCGGCACGGGCTGTCAGGCGATCCGTCAGGTCGTACTCGACCGCTCCGAACATGGCCCAGTTCTCCGTATAGGCATTGCCGTAATCCGTCAGCGTTGCCGTGGATTCCGGACGACGGCGCTCAGCGACTTTTTCCCGATCATAGTAGAACAGGCCAATTGTGCCGCGCAGCGCCTTCTCGACCGGTGTGTCCAGACGGAGCTCGCTGGACCATTCTTCCTGATCTGTCGTCTCCACGCGCGTGAAAATGCCACCATACAGGCTGATCAGATCCCCGAGATAGGTGCCGTCATGACCAAACACGGAGTCCGATTTCGTCAGGCCGGAATTGGATGTCAGGACGTAACCTGACCCTCCGATATCCCATTCGACCTTGCCGACGATCCGCGATATCTGGCGATCAAGTCCGACCTCGCTGCCGAGCCCGTCCGTATTGAGGGTAACCTCGTCAAACTCCACGGCTTCTCCGCAATAATACTGCCGTGCCTGGTCCAGGAAACAATTATTGTAGTAACGGCTTTGCGCGATCTGGGCCGGAATGCCGTCATCATCCTCGTTATAGCCACCACTCAGCAGAAGGGTCAGATCCTCGGATGGACGAAACTCGAGCGATCCATTGATGCCCCAGGAACTTTCATCCCCGATGGTCTGGCCGGTCAACGTGTTCTTGTATTCGCCACCATACTCATATTTCCGGGCGTTCACGAAATAGAAGATCTTGTCTTCGACCAGCGGACCACTGCTGGACAGATTGATTTCGTACTCGTCATCCTGCGCCGCCCGCGCCGTGATGTTATGCTCGAAATCATTCGTGCCGCGCTTGGTGATCACATTGACCGCGCCCGCAAAGGTCGAGCGACCGAACAGGGCCGCCTGGGGCCCCTTGACGACTTCCACGCGCTCAACCGACGCAAACGGAAAGGACAGGAATGAGCCGGAGAACGGAATGCCGTCCACAAAGACGGCGGCATTGGTCTCGCCCAGGATATTGGCCTGGCCACGGATCACGGGACGGGACGTATCACCTTCGGCCCCGCGACGGCCGCCGAACTTCTCCATCGTGAAACCTGGCGTGAAGTTCGACAGTTCGCTGATATCCTTCACGCCCATTTCTGCAATGGCTTCGGAATCAAGCGCGCTGATGGAAAGGGGGGCGTCTTGAAGCGATTCTTCCCGCTTTCTTGCGCTCACCGTAATCGTGTTCAGCTTCATCGCCGACTCTGATTCCGTCGCTTCCACCGGAACCGGTTCTGCGGCTTCCTGGGCATGGCTCGTCATGAGAGCCGAGATGCCCAATGCCAGCTGGGAGGTTGTAGCGAGCGCGGCAATCTGGATTACTTTTTTCCTGGTCATGATATTTCCCCTGTCGTGAGTCTGGCGATGTTTCGGACTGTTTCCCTCGGTCCTTTTGTTCAGTTTACGGCCATCTTCACCTTGCGTTTTGTGTTCGTGGATAGTGTGCCTTGTTGCTTTGGACACAGATGGATCGTTCGCTGGCACAGGATGCGCCGGCGTGTACGGTGCTTGTGTTGTGAAAGTTCTGACCGTCGGGTCAGAGAAAGGAGTCTATTTGCTCATCATGGGGCCTCCCCCTTCTTGCTCGTACGGTGGGCTCCCTCATATTCTCGGACCATCGCTTCGATGGGTGACAGCACATCACTGGCCAGCTGGCTCATCAGGCGCTGCTTTTCCTGCTCGTCTTCAGGGCTGGGTTCGAACCTTTCCAGTTCGCCCTCTGCAAGTCCGCCGCGCGCGTTCAGCACACGCTCCAGCGTGTCCAGCCGGTCCTGTGTCACCGCCAGTTGCTCCGCCAGTGCCAGGCACGTCCGATAGAGGAGGTCGACGCCCGGCGTATCGAAGAAATTCACGCCGTTGGCTTCATCAACCGGAATGGGTGGGCGGAGCTTTTTCATGATGTCGCGCGCTCACCGGATTTCTGCGCTGCTGCCAGCAACCAGCTCATTGTCTTGTCGAGAAGCGGAAACGGTTCACAATGAATCGCCTCCGGCGCAAACCCTGCGCGCTCCAGTCCGGCTCGACAATCGGTCTGGGCATATTCCGACCAATGCAGCTCGCCATTATACCATTCGTCAAACATGATGTCGGCCTGGCGGATCATGGACATGTCCGAAAACTTGAGGGGCAGATCCTGGTGGATGCAGATCCCTCCCGGCCGGAGCAGCCGGTGGGTCTCGTCGAACATGGCCTGCTGGGTCCGGGCGCTCATTTCATGCATCGCATTGTGCGACACGATCACATCGAAGCTCTCGTCAGGAAAGTCGATGCGTTCAGCATTCATCTGGTGAAAATGCACCGGTGCCCCGATGGATTGGGCACGGGCGTGCGCATAACGCAGCAGGCCTTCCCCGATATCGATCGCGTGCACCTCTGCGTTCGGGTATGCCAACGCATAAGGAACAGAGGATGCGCCGGCAGAACACGCCACGTCGAGAATACGCGTCGGCTGGAAGTCTGGTTTCCAGCCTTCCAGAAAGCGAATGATGCATTCCGCCTTGCTTTCCTTCGTACCGACTCCCTGCCCTCTGGAATACAGCGCGCCACCCTCTTCATAGAGCGCTCCGGCCATCAGGTCATTCGGTGTCCGGTTTCGAAGATAGCCACCGGGCTGCAGGTGAACGCGCGCGGCGTTCCACTCTTCACCCGCCTGCAAGGTCTCATCGAGTGTCAGGCTGCCGCCGACAGGACGCGCCCGGGTTTCTTCATACAATTCCTGGAGGCGCGGAAGTTCCGCTTCAATCGAATCCTCAATTGTATCCCACATCATCTCCTGCCCGGCGCGTTTGACCGTACAGATCGCGCGATAGGCATTCTCGGAATACAGGGAGGTGATCGCATCCTCCAGACGGGTGTCCGAACTTCCCGGTGGCAATTCTGCGACCACATCCGCCTTCGCCACAAAACGACGGCGCAATTGCTCTCCGTTCCGCTTCAGGGCCAGAACAAATCTCTGACGCGCCCGGATATCCGGCGAAGGAGATGTCAACAATTCATGCTGTGTGTTTCTGGCCATCAATGCCTCCTGTTCAGGCCGCTGGAACTGTTGCGTCTCATTCGGCGTCCGCCTCCCGCGCATTCGCTTCGACTTCGTCTTCGCTGAGATTGTACTGGGTCAACAGGAGTATGCTGAAGAACAGCATCAGCGCCGGAAGAACAGACTGGCAGATGTACACGGCAAGGATTGCGCTGTCCGGCTGCACGGCAGAGCCGCTTGTCGAAGAGACATACCCCATTGCCCCGAGGAACAGACCGGTCAGCGCCCCGCCCACGGCGAACGCTGTCTTTTCAGCAGTGGTGAAGATCCCTGAGAAAATGCCCTCCCGGCGAAGACCGGAGCGTTTGGCGTCGTGCGATATCGCGTCCGGCAGCATGGACTGACCAAACAGCAGGGAGCCGGCAGTTGCGATCCCGTGCAACAGCTTCCGGAGCATCGTCACCGCCATGGGTTCGGCCGGCGTGGCGAGCCACCAACTCAGCAGAATACACGCCGCCAGACCCGAGGCGATCATGTACAAGGTGCGTTTGTCGCGCAGCTTGCGCGCAGCGGCGTACCAGATCGGCGTGCCAACCAGCATGCCGATTGCGTTGGCCAGGCCGAGCATGCCGACAGCCACATAGCCCTTCTCGAGAATGTAGACGACGAAATAGATGAACGCAGCTTGCGTGATGGCAAGCGACGCCAAATGCATGAACTTCACACCTACCAGAACCAGGAACGGACGGTTGGACAGGATGAGTCCCAATTGCTCTTTTCGGGTCAGGGACGATGTCTCGACCTTCTGGGTCGCGCGCGCGTTCCGTGTCATCAGGAAGCAGAGCACGCTCGCCAGCAAAATGACCGCTCCAAACACATAAGACAGAATGGCGTGGCCTTCCTTGCCGCCCCCGAACATCGGTATGAGTGTAGGTGCGAGCGACAAGCCGATCAGGCTTCCAATCCCGATGGCGTAGACCCGGAACGAGATCAGGCGTGCACGCTCCATATAGCCGTTCGTCATTTCGACCGGCATGGAAAGATACGGCACATTGAACACTGTGTAGCCTGTCGAATAGAGGATCATGCCAAAGGCAAGAATCCATGCCGCGTTCGCGGCCGTATCGATGCTGGGCGTATTGAAGATGCAGATGAAGGCGATGGCGGAAATGATCCCGCCAAGCAGAAGATAGGGACGCCGACGGCCAAACCGGGACCGGGTTCGGTCAGACAACCAGCCCATGGTCGGGTCGGTCACGGCATCATAGATCTTCGACACGAAATAGATCATGCCAAAGGTGCTCGCGGCAATTCCGAGATAGTCCGTGGCGAATCTGGAAAGCAGAAGATTGACCGAGTTGAACATGACGGACATGCCCAGAGTCCCGATCCCCCAACCCATGCAAAGCCAGAGCGGAAGCTTGCCCAGGGCCCCTTCCGTATTGGACGGCGCCGTGTCCATTTTGCCGGAGTCAGCGATGCTCGACATCAGGCGCCCCCCATGCCCAGTTTACGCAAGGGGACATCACCCGTCAGGAATGCCGTCGTCTTGACCTCGCTGTAGAACGCCTCGCAGGCCGCACCACTCTCCCGGCCTACTCCGGATTCCTTGTAGCCTCCAAACGGGGCTCTCAGCTCCCGAATGATGGGAGAGTTGATGCACAGGACGCCTGATTTGACATGTTCATGGGCGGCCATGGCGGTCGCATAATCCGTTGTCCACACATATCCGAGCAGACCGAATTTGCTGTCATTGGCAATTGCCCATGCCTCGTCTGCCGTACGGAAGGTCTGGAACGTTGCAAACGGTCCGAAAATCTCCTCCTGGCAGACAACCGCCTTGTTGTTGGGGGCACGGACAATTGTGGGCTCGTAATAGTAACCCGACTCAAAGCCTTCACACGGTTTTCCACCGAGCAACAACTCACAACCGTCAGCCTCGAGCGTGTCGATGAAGCTGTGAACCCGCTCGAAATGTTGCTTCGTGGCCAGTGGACCGATTTCGGTATCCTCCAGCAGCGGGTCCCCGACCCTGAGATTTCGAGCCCGCTGGACAAAAGCCTCGATAAAGCGGTCCGCCAGTTCCTCCTGTACGAGGATCCGAGACCCGGCCAGGCATTGCTGTCCATTGTTGCTGAAAATGCTGAGCAGTGCCCCATCAAGCGCCCTGTCGAAATCGGCATCTGCGAAGATGATGTTCGCGGATTTCCCGCCGAGCTCGAGCGTAACCGGCGTCAGATTCCGGCCCGCCGCGGACATGATGGCGCGCCCGGTTGCCGTACCGCCGGTAAATGACAGGACATCGACCTCCGGATGCGCCGCCAGCGCCGCGCCTGTCACGGCGCCCGATCCATTGACCAGGTTGATGACGCCCGCTGGCAAGCCGGCTTCGCAGATCAGTTCGATCATGCGGACAGCCGTCAGCGGCGACACTTCAGATGGCTTGACCACGCAACTGTTGCCGAATGCAAGCGCCGCGGCAATCTTCATCGATGTCAGTGCGATGGGGGCATTCCAGGGGCCGATCAACGCCGCAACACCTACCGGCTCACGCGTCACAACGGACAAATAGTTTTCAAGCTGTGTGTAGGCGTCACTGCGGATCTGCGAGATATATTCGGCGAAGAACCTGAAATTATAGGCGGCGCGCGGGACGTGCCGCGCACGACACTGTGCGATCGGCGCCCCGATATTCGTGGTTTCCAGCCATGCGAGTTCATCTGCATGCTCATCGATCAGATCGGCGATCTGAAAGAGAATGCGCTGCCGCGTCTCGAGATCGGTCCCGGCCCACTCACCTCGCTCGAAGCTCTCGCGGGCAGCCTGCACAGCTGCATCCACATCTTGCGCGCTCGCTTCGGCAATATGAGTCAGAACCGTTTCATTGGTCGGGTTGATGACAGGAAGCTGCGCGCCTCCGCCCACCCATTTGCCATTGATGAAGTTCAGGCAGGTGTCTGGAACCGACCAACCTGTTTCCTTCTGCGCGAGCATGCAGCGCCTCCTATGCGGGACGGACGCACTCTACTGACGCCAGCCCCAAAATGTTACCCTGACCCAAGAGGCCACTGACCACCAGGTGCCCGAGGCTTGCACACCGCACCTCGTGGACTCATAGGATATACCCTATGCTCACTTGATCTAAAGTAAAGACAAGTTTGGGCCTGAATGATATTTTTTTGTTAAGCGCCTGAAACTAGGCTATCAATTCAGCGTCTCCGGGCAGGTTTGCCCAAAGAGCACTCAGGGAGTTTGTTCATTGTCTGGTAGAGGCAGCCAAACAGGCGGCGTTTTCGCCAAGCCGGATTCATCCCGCGGCGGAGTCCCGGCCTATTACAAGCTCTATGTCCTGCTGGCCCAGCAGATAAGAGACGGAGAGATGCGGCCCGGTCAGGCGATCCAGTCGGAAAATGAAATGACCACCGCGTACGGCGTATCCAGAATCACGGTTCGCAAGGCGCTCGATCTTCTGGAGAAGGAAGGCCTGATCGTCCGGCGGCGGGGGGCCAGGACATGCGTCGCCGAATTGGAAACACCTGAGCCTCCCCCGATGATCGACGGCCCGGTGGACAATCTGCTGACACGTGGACTGGCAGCTGAAGCCACCAATCTCGAGATCGGATGGAAGCCCGCAACGCCGGATGTCTGCGAGGCACTTCGCTTGAAGACAGGGGAAAGCTGCTTGTCCGTCACGCGCCTGCGCACACATGTGAAGACGCCCTTCTCCTACAGCCGTATCCACGTTGCGCCTTTCGCGGCCGATGCTCTGGACGAAACCAATCTTGGCAGCGATCCAATCCTGGTCCAGATTGAAAAGGCTGGCCGGTACGCATCATCGGCCGACCAGACATTGAGCGCTACGCTTGCCCAGGATCCGGTCGCAAGCGCCTTGAAGGTTCCGGTCGGATCCGCGCTGATACAGCTCCGTCGGATCGTTTTCGACAAATCCGGTGACCCGTTCATCTATCAGGTCAGCCTGTATCGTCCCGACAAGTACGAATACAATATGCGCCTGTCGCGCGAAAGCGCGACGGCACGCCCACAATGGCGGCACGTCTAGATAGGAGCCGCCGGTCAGGAAGACATGCGCGCAGCTTCATTCAACCGATCACACCACCCAGAAATGAAAGGCGGTTGGCCGGGTGTCAGGAACTGCTCGAGGCCGGCGGATTTCACCAAACTCCAAGCCAGACACATATTGGATGATATAACGGGCACTGAAGTGTTTGCATCCCGTATCGCCGCCAAGGTCGGCATGCCCGTCCCACTGATCAGGACAAGATCCACAGTTTCGGCGTCAATATCCTGCAGCAATGGCTGCGCGTCGGAACTGGCCAATTCATAGATCGTTTCCGTGTTCACGGTCCGCGTCGGAACCTGCAGCACTTGTGCGATGTCGAAGCCCGCCTTCGTCCAATATGCCTGTGCCGCGTCTGAAAGCCATTCAGGATAGGGAGACACGAGCGCGATCCGCCGCGCTTTCAATCTGTTCAAGACGTCTTCGATCGCCTGCGCCGCCGTCACGACGGGATAGCCGAACCTGTCTGACAGGCCGTCTGCAATCTGTCTCTCCTCCGCCGCGCCAACGAGATAGGACGATCCCGTGCAGGCGAATCCGAATGCGGTCAGGCGCATGCCGCCATAGGACTTCAGCGTCTCGTCAAGCTGCCGGATATACGCACGCAACCTGGTTGCCGGGTCCGGATCCGGGCAGACAAGTCTCGAAGCCTGAAGTGAGACGGTTCGCGGGAACAGCACAGAAAACTCGGCCTCGACCGTCGGGTTCGCCTGAGGGGTCGCCACGCCGATGCGGCCATGACATCCATAATCGTAAGGAGCCTGCGGGAAATAAGTCATTGTATCGCCTGTGACCGGCGCCAGCCGGTAATCATGGATGAGTTCATGAGAAAGGCCTTGCACTTCTCCTGGTCAGCGATCGTGTCCAGCAATTGCTCGAAAGCCGCCTGTCGCTTTTCGGGATCACGCTCCTGCATCCGCTTCCGGTTGCCATCGGCTTGTTTCAGGATCTGTTCGTGTGCCACCGGACGGCGCTGACGAGTATACTGGTCCAACAGGGACTCGCAGGCTCCCTCCTCGATCTGGCGGAACTTGTCGGTAAGAACAAATGCATCATGCAGCCCGCCATTCATGCCCATCCCGCCACTCGGGCTGTTCAGATGCGCTGCGTCTCCCACCAGAACAAGCCGCCCTTTTCGATAGTCGTCAACGATTCTCATATGCAATCTGTAAGGACGGACTTCCATCACGTCATAGGGCGTGTCTTTTGGGCAAATCTGCTGCAGCTTCCGCTCGATTGAGCTGGCCAGCATAGCTTCTTCGACCGTTTCCCCTTGATCCGGGTAGAGACTGCACCGCCACAAATCCGGCAGATGAAGCAGGGTGAATGTGCCGCCCGGCTTCCAGACATAATTGATCCCGGACAAATTAGCGAGATGATCTTCGAACCGAAATCTCGTCGTGGCCAGGATGGTCGTCTCCGGATACGTCACCCCCTCAAAGGAGGATCCCATCGTTTTCCGAACAATGCTGCGGGCGCCATCAGCCCCGATCACATAGGCAGCTGAAAGAACCTCCTCTGCTCCATCGGACCGCACCGTCACCAGCACCCTGTCCGACACGTCGTTGACGGCGAGCACTTCGTGCCCGAAACGGACGTCCACATTGTCCCGGCGCTCCAGTTCCTCGAGCAGGAAACGGCACAGCTTCGATTGTTCGCACTGGAGCCGATACGGGTGCGATGTTTCGCCCTCAAGAATTGACAGATCGAACTCAGCGCGATCACCGGTCGTGTGCATTCGAATCTGCCATGTCGGGCAGATCCGTCCTGCGTCCAGAAGCTTCTGCGTGATCCCATAGGCTTCCAGCATGTCAAGGGTCGGAGGATGAAACGTCGACGCCCTCAAATCATCCTGCAACTCCGGATCGGATTCGAGCACAAGGCTCTCAATCCCGAACTCGGAAAGGCGCAGCGCCGTGAAAAGGCCGACAGGTCCGGCACCGACGATGATGATTTTATGGTCTGGGAGGGTCATTGGACATTCACATTCAGGGGTGTCAGGGTGTATTGCGAAGCGCCGGGCGCCTCAGGGAGGCTCAGCCGCATTCGATCAGGTTGCGGTCCGCAAGGGTGGAAATTTCGGACCGTGACAATCCAAGCTGTGCCAGCACGGCTTCCGTATGCTCTCCAATTCCCGGCGGGTGCCGGAAAAGCCCAGGTCTGGCGCCCTGCATCTCAACCGGCAGCGCCGGCAATTTCACGGTCTTTCCGCAAGGCAGTTCGATATCAAGCAGGCCGCCCTGCGCATTGAGGTGGACATCATCGAACAGGTCTTCCGGCTTTGCGATGGGCGCAAATGGCAACCCCGTCTTTTCAAGACGCTCCATCAAATCTCGCTGACTGAACTTTCGAAACAGCGCGCGCAGTTCCGGAATGATCTCGTCCCTGCGCTCCACACGGACATTGTTGGTCGCCAGATCTTTGTCATCGAGCCAGCTCCGGCAGTCAAACGCGGCGCAGAACTGCTTCCATTGAGAATCCGACACCACGCCGACAAAAACTTTCTCGCCATCCCCCGTCTCGAACACATCATAAACGGCCCAGGCCGAGATTCTTGCAGGCATCGGCGCAGCAGGTGTCCCGGTCACTGCGTACTGCGCCATATGCTGCCCGACCAGGAAGGCGGTTGTCTCGTAGAGGGACGCCGAAACAACCTGCCCCTTCCCGGTCGAACTCCTCTGCTGGAGCGCTGCCAGAATGGCGATCGCCCCGAACATTCCACCGGTCACATCAATTACGGAGGCCCCGGCCCGCAAGGGGCGGCCGGGCGGACCTGTCATATAAGCAAGACCTCCCATCATTTGCGCAACTTCATCCAGAGCTGTGCGCGACTCATAGGGCCCCGGCAGGAATCCCTTCTCGGAACAATAGATCAATCCCGGATTCCGGGCTGAAAGTGCATCATATCCGAAGCCGATCTTGTCCAGGGCACCGGGTCTGAAATTCTCGATGAAGACGTCGGCCTCATCAATCAGGGAGTGGACGATGCCTGCCCCCTCATCGGACTTCAAATCAACGGATATGCTGCGTTTATTGCGATTGTACATCGCAAAGTAGCCGGCTCCCGACCCTTTGAGCCGGCGAGTCTTGTCACCTCCCACCGGCTCAACCTTGATGACGTCGGCGCCAAGGTCCGCCAGTACAAGGCCTGCAGCCGGCCCCATGACCATATGGGTGAACTCCACCACTTTGACGCCGGAAAGGGGCAAGGACATCTGATCACGCATAAAGGAGCCTAAAGAGGAAAGACAACAACTAGTATTGTGATTAATACAAGTTGTGGGCGGGGCGCAACAGCAAATCTCCGGAAAATCATTCCCTTTTCTGCTACCTCTCGAATACGGTGCGGCAAGACATGTCTGCAAACGTGTTTCATCTTTCCCGCCAATTCCTGTCTCCCGACAGGCCAGATCGGAAGGCCAGTTCGGACCCTCCGACCAAGCGGCAATGCCCTGAAACTGGATGCCGTCCGCACGGGCATGAACTGACCCCGGACATGACCGGCCTGTTCTGGCAGAAATACCATGCCGGATTGGACCTGATCGAAACAGACGAGACGAGCGCAATTCCTTTAGCAGGTGGGCCAGGCGACACGCTTGTCTGTCCTTACCTCGCGCCGAGTCCCGGCTCTTGTCCTGAAACACCGATGACGGTCGGAGCCAGGATCATGGCCGCTCACCAATCAAGCATGGGGCAAGGGGGCCATCTCGACCTCGACAGCAGCACGGATGAAGCGCGCCACTTAACTCCGTCCTTGAGACGCTTTGTCGTTTCGATACTATTTCTTGACATGTATTTTTTCTGTCGGTCTTATAGGTGGAAAGAAACGACTCGGCGAAACGACCGAGCGGGGAGGAAAAGATGAGTACACGCACACTTTTGGTGTCTGCGTCGCTGGCAGCCATGATGCTGGCGACACCGGCAGTCGCCCAGACGAACGACATCGACAGTTCGAATGATCCCGAAGACGCGGTTCGATCACTGCAGCCGGTACTTGTCACGGCCACCCGTCGGGAAGGATCCGTCCAGAACATCGGCGCGGCCCTCTCCGCGTTCGACGAGAATGCCTTGGAAACACGGTCTGTGCAGTCGGTGGAGGATCTGGCGGACCTGTCTCCAGGCCTGCAGATATCAACTTATCAGGGGGACACCTCTATCTTTGTGCGCGGCATTGGCACACCCGTCATCATTGCTGGCGCCGACAGCTCCACAGCCACTTATGCAGATGGCGTTTATTTGTCCCGTGCCGCAGCGATCGGCCCGGCATTCTTCGATGTCGAGAGGGTCGAAGTGCTCAGAGGGCCTCAGGGCACACTCTATGGCCGCAACGCCACAGGCGGCGCGGTGAAGATCATCACCAAACGACCCAGTGACGCATTTGAAGGTGAAGCCAGGCTGATACTCGGAGATTATGATCGCATTCAGGCCTTCGGGGCTGTCAGCGGACCCATTGGTGACGGACTGCGCGCCCGTCTCGCCGTTCAGAAAGAAACCCGCAGCGGGTACACTGAAGTAACATCACCCTTGGGTAATTTCGACGCTGAAGACAAGGACGACTTGTCGGTCCGGCTGACCTTCGAGGCAGATCTGTCAGAATCCGTCCTGCTGACGCTCAGGAGCGACTATTATACGGCTGACGACCGAGCCAATGTGTTTCATTTTGCGAGCCTCGGCTATCAGGAGGAGGTTGACGACTGGCTGAGCTCTCGGGAAGGCAGCCAGACCCTGCCCTATTTCGCCATCAAGACCAGCGGCCGCGTCTCAGCACCGGCATCGCGGAACATTTACTCCGGGGTCGACTATTATAATGACACCAAAGTCTGGGGGGTTAGCGGACAGCTTGACTGGCAGATTGGAGCCTATGACCTACAGGCGATCATTGGCTACAAGGATACCCAGCCGGATTTCCTTAACTCGTTCGATCTTGGGGAGCGCTTCAACACATACATCAATCGTGCCGAAGACCATCAGCAATGGAACGCGGACGTCCAGTTGGCGTCCCCGACATCCGGCCCGATCTCGTGGATCATTGGCGCAGGGTATTTCACTGAAGAAAATGACATCGAGAACAATATCTTCGGAGATTTCTGGGAGCCAATTCTCATACAGGGATTGACCGACCTGCAAACGGCCGGGATTCTTCCGCCCTTTCCCATAGACATTCCCGAATCCACCCTTTGTTGTGAATTACACCTGAATGGCAGACAGGAAACCGACGCCGTCTACGCGTTTGTGGATGCTGACTGGGCCCTGACCGAGACACTGACCCTGAAAGCCGGCATACGGTTTTCCGAGGAGGAACGAGATGGGCGCCAGGCGTTCGATCTGACCATACTGCCCACGGCCCCGGGCGGGGTGCCAATCCGCTTTGCTCCCGAAGTCGCCTTCTTTCCAAACGCGGTCAGCGACTCCCGCGACGGGGTTCAGCCAGACCCGTTCGGCTTTGTCGTTGCACCGGTGGAAGGCCCGGCAACATTTGACGCAACAACGCCGAAGATCGCGCTGGAGTGGGAGCCAGCGTCCGATACGCTGCTCTATGTCAGCGCGCAGCGCGGTTTCAAGAGCGGCGGCTACAATATCGGTTCGAACCAGCGCACGCCGTTTGAACCGGAGGAGATCTGGGCCTATGAAGCCGGCCTGAAATCCTCCCTCGCCAGCAATCGACTGCAGATCAATGCTGCAGGCTTCTTCTATGATTATACAAACCTTCAGGCGCAGGACTCCATTGGCAACCAGCCCATTATTCGCAATGTCGGCAAGGCGGAAGTCAAAGGCGCTGAGTTCGAGTTTGCGGCACTTTTGACCGACATGATCACAATGGATGGATCAGCTACCTATGTGGATGCAACGTTCACCGAAGGCTCGCTGACCGAACCCTTGCGTCCTGCCCCCCTGACCCAACCGCCAGGCACTCTGCTGACCGATCTCGACGGAAAGCGCCTGCCACGTGCCCCCGAATGGAAACTGAATCTTGGCGCCCAGGCAGACTTCTCCGCACTTGGAGGCGATATGACAGTGCGGGCAGACTATAGCTGGCAGGACGAGATCTATTTTACCGTTTTCAACATCGAGGCTGCATCGCAGGATGCCTATGGTGTATGGAGGGCGAGAGCCTCCTATCGCCCTCATGACTCGCAATGGCGCTTTGCGGTATTCGGCGAAAATCTCTCCGATGAAACCTATTTCACCAATCAGATCCTGACCGGCACCGTTTATGGCGCGGAATTTGTTGGTTCACTGGGCGCACCCCGGACCGTCGGATTTGAAGCCGCAGTGACGTTTTGAGTAAAGAAGGACGAAGGACAATGACAAGAACTCCCCTCCAGGCCGCTACGGAATGGTACGATGCAGTTCATTCTGGAGATTTCGATGCCCTGTTCGATGTCATGGCGGATGATTGTGTCGTCGAATTCTATGGGCCGGCATGCATACCCTTTGCGGGAATCTTCAAGGGCAAGGAAAAATGCAAGACCTTCTTCGGGCACGTGGCCAATGACGTGAATATCCTGGAATTTTCACAGCAGGAATTCATCAGTGAACGCGACAAGGTCGCCGTAACCGGACGATTGACCATGGATTTGAAGGCAACTGGACGCCGGTATTCAGCCGACTACGCCCATATCCTGACAGTCAGGGAGGGCCAGGTTGTGCGCTTCAGAGACTTTCAGGATACGGCGCAAGCTGCACATGTGGCACATCAGCTGGAAACCCCTGAGCGTTGAAGTCAGAGTTTTACGCCAAACGTTCCGAGACCCGGGCGGCTCCAACATTCTAAGTTGTGGGCCCCGCCTTGGCTCTCAATTCGTGATGAATCTCCTCCACGCGGGAAAGGAAATGAATCCCCTGCTTGATCTCGTCCTGCGTCAGGTGTTCGACAAGCGTATCGATGAATGCGGCGCCATTGCGGATCATGTTCTCAACAAAGGTCTGGCCTCGTGGCGTCAGGGAGACGAGTTTCTCCCGGCCATTGTCGGGATCTTCCTTCATCACGATCAGATCGAGAGGGGGTTTCGTCAGGGCCCGAATGGATTTTGACACGGCAGAACTCGTGACCTCATACCAGGCCGCCAGCGCGCGCTCGACATCCTTGCGCCTCATGTGTCGTCCGTCCTCACCTTCGGTCCGGATCAGCCACAGAATGCAGGCCTGCTGGCGTGTCAGCACGCCGGAACGCATCGCATCCTCGATCTGAATGCCTACGAGGTAATGGGTGGGATAGAACAAGTCGAGGAAGCTGATTGCAGCAGTCTTGTTGATCTTGCTTCGCATAATGTCCCTGTTCAACAGTTTCGTCTTGAAAGATCAACATATTGGCGAGACGGCACAAATTGTCAAAGCATGAGGACACCGGGGCGCGAATATCTCTATCAACATTTATTATGTCTTTACGACACTATTTCTTTTATGCCATCTTTTGCGGGGGCCGAATTGAAGCCCTGGCTCGCCGCATCCGGTCGGTGAACACCACAGATGGAGGAAACCATGCCTGTCCCGCCCCTGCCCGCAGTCGAAGAAGGTTTTCGGTCGCGCGACCTTTACGCGCCCGACGTCATTGCAAACCCCTACCCCTATTATCGGGCCTTGCGGAACCAGCCGATCCAGTTTGGCCTCGAGGACTATCCCCCGGGAACAGTGCCTGGCGTGGACAAGCCGCACCCCGCTTGGGTCGTGCTGAAGCACGCGGACGTCATCGATGTCTGTCGGCGCCCGGAGATATTTTCCTCCCGCGACATCATGCAGGAAGAATCCGAAGCCCCCACGCTCATGCTCGTCAACCATGACCGGCCTCGGCACACAGAATTACGTGCCATCGCCCAGAAGGCTTTTCACCCCAAACGCGTCATGGAAGACGTGGCACCCTGGATGGAGCGCACCGTCAATCACCAACTGGATCAGGCCGGCGATGGCGTGGTCGATTTCATGAGCGATCTTGCCCCCAATCTGCCAGCATTGGTAATGACCCGACTCATAGGGCTGCCGGAAGCCGATTACGTCTTGCTGAGACGGTGGGCGAATGCGTTCATGGTGACATCCGATTTCACCATCGAGGAACGCCAGACCTGCAATATCGAGCTCTGGACCTATTTTCAGGAAGCGGTCGACAAAAGATATGCGAAGATCGACCGTGGAGCAGACGTGCCAGACGATCTGATGTCGGCCTTTATCACGGCTGAAGCCGATGGCCAGAAGCTGACGCGCGAGGAAGTCGTACGCTTCTGCCTGACCCTTGTGGTCGCCGGTGCGGAAACAACCGGATATCTTCTTGGAAACCTGATTGATGTGCTAGTTTCCGAAGATGGTCTTTATGACAGGGTTCGCGCAGACCGACCGCTCATTCGTAATCTGGTCGAAGAAAGTTTGCGCCGGGACGGACCCGTGCAAAGGCTGCACAGGGTTTGCGTTGAGGACACGATGATCGGTGACACACAGATCAAGGCTGGCGATTGGGTCGCCATATTCCATGCCTCCGCGAACCGGGACCCAGCCGTCTGGGATCGACCGGATGATTTCATTCTGGACCGCCCGAACTTTCGCAAGCATGTCACCTTCGGCAATGGCATTCATCATTGCATGGGGGCTGGCATCGCCCGAAATGAGGCGGTTCAGATGATCTCTTCAATTATGGATCGATACAAGAGTCTCGAACCCGCGGGGGAGCGGGTTCGTCAGCGAGGCGGCCTGTTGAACTATGGCCTCGAAGCCTGTCCGGTACGATTTGTCAGTGGACGATAATCCGGACCGGATTGCATTGAACAGCCTCTAGCACGGGACCGGTCTGACTCTTGATCGCTCACCGTAAACATCGGACGGCCCACTCCTTGTGACGCGATACGCGCCAAAGGCGACCGCATTTACAGAAAGCGCTTTACAGTTGCAAATGGAGACGCAATATTCGCACGATCTTTTTGATGCGTGCCGGGGGGCCGACGCATGTGGACTTCACCGACTTTCAAGGAAAACATTGGAGGGCTGACGGTCATTCAGGCTGTCTATGCGTTTGCCATGGCCCTCGGGCTTCGGGAGGTATTCCTGGGCTCGCGGACGTTCATGACCAATGTCGCTTTCAGTCCGGATGGATTCTCCCTCGAACGGGTCCTTCTTCTGTCCGCATTGCTGCTGAACATGATGCTGCTCGGCTTGCGTTTTTTCTGGGTCCCGCGGAATCTGAGAGGCCTGATCTTTGCCGCAGTCAAGGCGCGGGGACATCAGGGCGGCAGGCTCAGCGCCGATGAAAAAGGCAAACAACGCAAGATTCCCCTGAAGGACATTACGGTCGCGCTTCATCTCATCGTGATATTCCTGCATGGATCGGTGTTCTATTTCCTCTGCGTCGAGTTCGAATTCATTGCCTTCGCGGCGTCATCAACAGCCCCTTTCGACGCCGGTGCCCTGTCGGGGTATGTCGTCATCCATGTTGCCTTGCTCCTGCTGAATTCCGGATGGATCGCTTCCATTCAGAGGCAGGAAGCCAGAATGCGCAACGAGGCGTCGCCCGCCAAGAACGCGTCGGCGGCGGCCGGCAGTGTCTGGTGGCGCAACAATCTTCTGTGCGGCCTGCTCGCCATCGCGCCACTTGCGCTTTTGTCGACCTGCGGCAATTCCGGCGTTGCCTGCCTTGTCGGAACCGGACCCGGCGAAGTCGAGATTTCCGGGCTCACGCCATTTGCGCCGGACCATGTGTATGCGAGTGTCGTGTCCGTGTTTCACCTGTTTGGCGTGGACGACGCCTTCCTGGCCACGGGGCTGATCTCCGTGTCATTGGCGTTTCTGCTGGCAAACAGCCTGTTCGACCTGTTCAAGACCGGCAGCACCTACCTCCTTCTCGAAGAGATAGAGTGGGCCGAGCCGAAGGATGGTGGGGGACCCGGAGCCACCGGACCTGCCACCGGCGAGGGCCAGGAGTGAAAGTCCTGTACGATGCTTCGACCTTTCTGATCGGGTCTGTCTGGGCATTATGCGCGGCCGCGCTCATGGTGCTGGGCTTTTTCAGAAGCATCAGTCTGGAAGGCGGCGAAGGTTCCAGGCAGCTTCACATCGTGGGCGGGCTCGTCCCTCTGCATCTCGATGGGACGGGAGGCGGACGCGAGGCCGAAATCGTCGCCGCCGCGTTTGAAGCGGCAGACATGGATCTGGAACTTGTCTTTCATACCGTGCCGTTCGGACGTCATTGGGCCCAGTTCGAACGAGACAGCCGGTTCGGAGCCGTGCTGATGGTGCCCGGCGATCTAGATCTGGGCGGGTATCGCTCACCGGAGTACACCCTCTATCAGAACGGGATCATCTTCCGGTCAGACAGTTTCCCAGATGGACTCGGCGCTGATCCCTTGTCCAGTTTGACGGACAAGCGGGTCGTCAGCTTTCCCGGCGCCAGAGATATCATCCCAGGCCTCGACAAGGATCATTCCAGATTCGGATTGTACGCTGAACGTCCCTATCAGTTCAGTCATGCCGCCATGCTGGAATCGGGGTTCGTCGATGCGGTCATCGCTGACGAGCTTGTCACGGCTCATTATCTGAAACGGGTTGCCGCTCATGGCGCGCTGTCGGACGCCTCTGACTATGTATTCGCGCCGGCATTCTGCCCAACAGCGTACCGGATCGTCTTTCGCGACGAGGCGCTCCGGCGAGCCTTTGCCAGAGGCCTCGCCATGATCCGGGAGAATGGAGAGCACAAGCGCATTACGGGCCGATATCAGGAAAATGGAGTCAGGCGCGACTCAGCCAGCGGCACCATGCAGAAGGAATGTCAGACATGGGACGATTGAGGATAAATTACGGACTCATCCTGTTGTCGCTCATCGCATCTGCAAGCGTGCTCCTCCTCAAGGGTCAGTTTGTCGCCGCCAACGGCCTTGTCCGGATTGCCGCCCTGCTTTTCGGAATCCTGGCGACGGCGTTTGTATGGAGCGTCAATCTCGACCCTGACGAAGAGGATTTTGATCGTCAGCTCGGGCACCTGAAGGCCCAGAGACTCATCATCCTGCTATTCCTGGTCGCCGGCGTGGTGCTTTCCTGCCAGTGGCTGCTCTATTTTGACCGGTTTGAAAACCCACGCCTGCTGAACCCGGTCTTCAACATTCTGAACACCGCCCTGTGCGGGGCGGCCGTCCTCGTTTTTCTGATCAGCGGTATCAAATCCCTCTTTTCGGGACGGGGCGGGAAGGTGTCTTCGGAAAACCCGCCAGCCGAACCTGCTGACGAACAGGATCAGCCGGAAAACTCGCAAACCGCGACGAGCTGAGGCTGGGCGACGGAGAGGCACCCTCGGCGCAGCCCCCGGGTTTCCAGAGTGAGATCGATGGAGTCGGCCTGCTCTGTCAGGGCACCTGCCACATGATCGATTTTATCGCCTACCCCCCCTTCCAGACCGATCAGTGTGGTGACAAATGCCGCAGCAATCAGGTCTCCGAAATCATCGGCGTAAATACGTGTGGGCTGCTGCTCAAGGGACAATAGCGTCAACCCGGTCGATTGCGCTGTGGCGTGGTTTTCAAGGCTCTTCACATAGTCTGCGACCGGGTCCTGCAGGCTCTTGCCGCCCCCGGAGGACGCTTTCAGATAGCTATCCACCATTGCGCCTGTGAAACAGGCACGTTCATCGGCCACCACGATCAGGACCAATGCCCCGGGAGCGAGCCATCCGGCGAGTTTGGCGCGGAGTGTCTCGGGATCGCTCAGGAAATACAGGGAATGAAGTATCAGGCAGACCGTATGCTGGCGCCCAGCCTCCACGGAATCGAGCCCGTCGAAGGGCATTTTGAGCCGGTCCGACGAGGCGATCGCGTAGCGTGACACAACGGCCTCCTCATAGGAATCCAGATAGGGGTCGCTGACATCGGAATAGGTGATGTGGGTGATGCGGTCTGCCAGGCCCGGGCAAGCCTCCAGCAGAAATCCGGTCGATGTGCCGTCCCCGCATCCAATGTCCAGAACACTCATCATGTCCTGGGTGGCAAGAACCCTGGCAAGATGCGGAACGAACTGATCCCTCTGATCGGTGCCCTTCAGAAAGGGAGCGCGCAAGGCCGCGTGACGGTTCCCGCCAAGCTGGCGGAAGAGATTGGGTTTGGTCAGGCGAGAGAACGCAAGCTGATACAGCTGGGTTGGGTCATTTCCGGCAAATTCAAGCTTCAGCAGGTCTGCGCAGGCCGCAATATCGTCCCGGATCCTCTCATCCGGAACCAATCTGTTGCTCATGGCTTGCTCCTGATCAGGCTTGCGAGACCTGGTGACATCCTGCCGGGGTCCTTTTTGAGGGTATAGGGGCACAGTCTTGCGTTTCTGAACAGGGTGCGTCTGCCCGCACCTGGCCGCATGGCGAAAGGGTCGGGAATGCCCGGTTGCCAAGGCGGTTGCCTCCCCTCACAACGAGGCCGGACAGCGCTACGGATGGGACGGTCAGAGTCCGTTGCCTGATCTGACGGCACCTCTGGAAGCTTTCGAAACGCAACGAGGGAAATGAAATCATTCCCACTCGATCGTGCCGGGGGGTTTGCTCGTGACGTCATAGACGACACGGTTGACGCCCTTGACTTCATTGATGATGCGCGTGGCCACGCGGCCGAGGAAATCATGCTCGAAGGGGTAATAGTCCGCCGTCATCCCGTCGGTTGAGGTCACCGCGCGCAACGCCAGAACGGCTTCATAAGTCCGCTCGTCCCCCATCACGCCGACCGTGTTGACGGGTAGCAGCACGCTGAAAGCCTGCCAGATCTCGTCATAGAGGCCCGCCTTGCGGATCTCATCGATATAGATCGCATCGGCCTTGCGCAGCGTGTCGGCCTTCTCGCGCGTGATCTCACCCGGAATGCGGATGGCCAGGCCCGGCCCCGGGAATGGATGCCGCCCGATAAAGCTCTCCGGCAGGCCCAATTCCCGGCCCAGCGCGCGCACCTCGTCCTTGAACAATTCGCGCAGCGGCTCGACCAGTTGCATGTTCATGCGTTCCGGCAGGCCGCCAACATTGTGGTGGCTCTTGATCGTGACGCTCGGCCCGCCCAGCGCCGACACGCTCTCGATCACGTCCGGATACAGAGTGCCCTGCGCCAGGAAATCTGCGCCGCCGATCTTCTTCGCTTCTTCCTCGAACACGTCGATGAACAGGCCGCCAATGATCTTGCGCTTGCGTTCGGGGTCCGACACGCCATCCAGCCTGCCAAGGAACAGGTCAGATGCGTCCACATGCACCAGCGGAATGTTGTAATGCTCGCGGAACAGATTGACGACCTGCTCGCTTTCGCCCTGGCGCATCAGGCCGTGATCGACATAGACACAGGTCAGCTGGTCCCCGATGGCCTCATGGATCAACACGGCCGCAACCGAGGAATCCACACCGCCCGACAGGCCGCAGATCACCCGGCCCTTGCCGACCTGATCGCGGATCTTCTCGATGGCCTCGGCGCGATAGGCCGCCATGGTCCAGTCGCCCTTCAGGCCGGCCACACCATGTGTGAAATTGCGCAGCAATTCGCGGCCATGCACCGTATGCACGACTTCCGGGTGGAATTGCGTGCCGTAGAATTTGCGTTCCGGATCGGAGATGATCGCATAGGGCGCGCCCGGTGATTTCGCGATCACGCCAAAGCCCGGCGCCATGTCGGCGACGTGGTCGCCATGGCTCATCCAGACCTGCTCGCTGTCGCCGGCATGGAACAGGTCCGACAGGATCGGATCATCCACGACCTTCTCGATGAAGGCGCGGCCAAACTCGCGGCTCGTGCCGCTTTCCACCCGGCCGCCCAGCTGCTGCATCATGACCTGCTGGCCGTAGCAAATGCCCAGAACCGGCACGCCCAGCTCGAAAATCGCGTCATCGGCGCGCGGGCTGTCCTCCCAGGTCACGCTGGACGGGCCACCGGACAGGATCACCGCCTGCGGGCCGTAAGCCTCCAGGAACGCCTTGTCGACCTTGTTGAACGGGTGGATTTCGCAATAGACGCCGCTCTCGCGCAGGCGCCGTGCAATCAGCTGCGTCACCTGGCTGCCGAAATCGACAATGAGGGCGCGTTCATGTCTCTGCTCAGTCATGGCGCCCGATAGCCGAGACAGACAGATTCGTCCACATCTGAAGGGCTGTTCCGGCGCGCCTATTGACGGTCTGGCCCAAAACGTCCGACCTTCCGGCCATGACTGATGCGCTTTCGCTCACCGATCTCAGACAGACCGCCCTGGCCAGGGCCCGCTCCGGCGACTGGTCCGGTGCGGCTGCGGCCCTGCGCACCGTGCTGGCCGACACGCCGACCGATCTGGGCAGCCTGCTCCTGCTCGGCGATGTCAGCCATTCCGGCGGCGATACGCCTTCTGCGTCGGACGCCTATCGCGCGGCCCTGTCCCTTGCGGCGCAGGCGCCGAATTTGCCCGCGCCGGTTCAGGCCGGTCTGCAGCGCGCTCAGGCCCGGCTTGCGGACTATGCCTCGGACTATGCCGCGCGCCTGGACGGCCTGATCCCGCCACAGCAACGCTCTGCCCGCTTTGACCAGTCCCTCGACATCCTGCTCGGCCGTCAGCCCGTCTATCTTCAGGAACCCCGCCGATACTATTTCCCCGGCCTGCCCCAAATCCAGTTCTACGATCCGGCCGCCTTTGACTGGGTGCCGGAACTGGAAGCCAGGACCCCGGACATCCAGAGCGAACTCCGCGCCGTCCTCGCCGAGGACCAGGCAAGCTTCCGGCCCTATGTCGAACGCACCAGCGGCCATCTGGGCGGACAGGACCATCATTTGCTCGACAATACCGACTGGAGCGCCTTCTATCTGTGGAAGGATGGCGCGAAGGTCGAGGCCAACTGCGCCCGCTGTCCCGTCACCACGGCGGCGCTGGAACGGGTTCCGCTGGACTTTGCAGAGGGCAAATGCCCGTCCGTCCTGTTCTCTGTTCTGAAGCCCGGCGCGCATATCCCTCCGCACAATGGCATGGTGAACACGCGCCTGATCTGCCATCTGCCGCTGATCGTGCCCGGCCCAGCCTGGCTACGGGTCGGCAGCGAAACGCATCACTGGCAGGAAGGGAAGATCGTCATCTTCGACGACACGATCGAGCATGAGGCAAAGAACGAGGCCGACCAGACGCGCATTGTGCTCCTGTTCGACATCTGGCGTCCGGAACTGACCGAACAGGAACGACGCGAAGTCGCCACCCTGCTCGGCGCCATCGACACTTTCAGCGAAAGCTAGGTTCTGCCCGCTTTGCGCAACACTGCGAAGAAGAATCCGTCCGTGCCGGCGCGGCGCGGGGTCAGGCGCACGCTGCCTGTGGGGGCACGGAACTTGCGGACCATTGCCGCGCCGTCTTCGGTCAGCAGGCCGGACGCGATTGCCGCCTCTGCGGCGTCTTCCTCAGTGAAGTCCGGATGGGCAGACAGAAAGTTCGCCACGCGGTCCTCATCTTCCTCGATCAGGAAGGAACAGGTCGCATAGACCAGCCGGCCACCCGGCTTCACGAACTGGCTGGCCGCCGCAAAGATCTCGTCCTGTTCGCCCATGCGCTTTTCCAGCTGCTTCTCTTTCAGCCGCCACTTGGCATCCGGGCGGCGACGCCAGGTGCCGGTGCCGGTGCAGGGCGCGTCCACGAACACGCAATCCATCTGCCCCGTCAGGTCTTCCAGCTGTGTCGGCTCGCTCGGATGCACCAGCTGCACATTGTGCGCGCCGGACCGCTTCAGGCGCGGGATCAGCGCCGACAGGCGCCGCCCGTCAATGTCATAGGCGAAGATCTGCCCCTTGCCCTGCATCTGCGCCGCCATGGCCAGCGTCTTGCCACCGCCGCCCGCGCAATAGTCCAGAACCTGCTCACCCGGCTGGGCGTTGGCCGCCGCGGCCGCGATCTGGCTGCCGGCATCCTGCACCTCGACCCAGCCCTTGGAATAGGCCGGAATGCTCTCAAGAGAGGCTTCCCGCTCGCTCGGATCGCGCGCTGGAATGTTGAAGGCATTGACCAGCAACGGAGAGGCTTCGGCCTTCGCGCTGCGCAGCGGCTGGGCCGCTTTCTCGGAGTCCACTTTCAGCGTGTTCACGCGCAGGTCGACATCCGCGCGCACGGCCATGGCCTGCGCTTCGACGGCGGCCTCCTCGCCGAACACGCGTGCCATCATCGGCGCCATCCATTCCGGATAATCACCCTGCACATGCGGCGGGGCCACCGGGTCCGGCGCCATCACCAGCCGTTCGCGCTCATCCAGCGTCAGCTTGCTGGGCGCATGGTCTTCATCCATTGCATCGTCGATCTGGCGGATGTTCCAGCCCCAGGCATGCGCCAGCGCGCCAAGGATCAGCGCTCGCGGGCTGTCATCGCCCATCGCATGCGCAATCGAATTCCTCTTGCGCAGCGCGTCCAGCACCAGGCCGCTGACCCAGGCGCGATCCTTCGATCCGGCATAGCGCGCGCGCTTGCCCCAGTCCCGCGCAGCCGATTTCACCGGCTGGTGCCGGGTCAGCACGTCATTCAGCACGTCGATTGCCGCTGCGATGCGTCCGCCATTGCGCATGGAAATAGCCTCTCGGGTCTCTGCAAACCGCCCTGTTACCCCGCAAATCCGGTCAGGGAAACCGGCAAAGGCTTAACCCGCTGCCTCCACCACATGTGCCGCCATCGCCCGCCCGCTTTCCACGGCGTGGCTGGCAAGGGCGCCCAGCGCCCAGTCTCCCCCGGCGATCAGGCTGGCGTCGGCAGTCGCAACAAAGGGCTTGCCCAGCGGCGTGCGCACCCGCGCATAGCGCCAGCGATGGGCCGCCAGATAGTCCGGCCCCACCGGCACATCCGCCTGCTCGCGGAACGCATCGAACAGCGCCTGCGCGGCATCCTCCTTCTCCAGCTCAAGATTGGCATCGCTCCAGGCCTCGCCGGCATGCACCGTCCAGCGCTCGAAACCGGTCTGGCCAGGCTTGGCCAGCATCGGGATGGCAGTCGCCAGCGCCCCCTGCAGCGGCAGGACCTCCTGCTCCAGCCCAGTCGGATCGGCAAAGGCCAGCAGCAACGTCCAGAGCGGTGACATCTCCGCCGCCGCGATCTCTTTCGCCAGGGCGTCATCTGCTGCCGTCAGCGCGGCGGCCTGCACCGGCGGCGCCGTGATGATCACCCGGTCGAACACACCCAGACTTGTGCCGGTCTGGTCCCGCAGCGCCCAGCCGGATTCGGTCCGGACCAGGCGCTGAACCTCGATCTGCGTCTGAACTTCCAGACCGCCGGACAGGTGCCGCGCCAGCGCGCTCATGCCCGGCAGGCCGGTCTGCCGCATGCCCGGTTCGGCCCGCGACCAGACCTCTCCCGCCACCGGCACGCTTTCCGGCACCCCCGGCGCGCCATGGTCAATCGGCCCGAACTCGGTCCGCCGCGTGGCCAGCCGCCCGCCCAGCCCCCGGCTCTTCTCGAACACGACCGTCGCCCGGCCGGCGGCCCGAAGGCCCTGCGCCGCCGTCAGCCCGGCCAGCCCCGCTCCGATGATCGCAATCCGCTCCATCCTGCTTACTCCCTGCCTGTCACAGGGCTGACCTAGGGCGCGGTCTGGCCAAGTCCCGTCAAAAATGCCGTAATGCCGGTGTGGGAGAATACACATGCTGCAACTGGACCTGCCTGCGGGGATCAAGCCCGCCAATCCGCTGGACTGGCGCCAGCTCGGCAACATCACGGCCGAGGCCTTTTCGGAAGATCCGATCAATCGCTGGATCTTCGGCACCGACGCGGCCATGCAGGCGACCTTCAGACAGCTCGCCCGGGACGTCTACCTGCCGCATGGCATCTGCCACATGATCGGGGATGAGGCGGCCACGATGTGGAGCCTGTCGGATACTCGCCAGGGCCTGTCGCCCTTCCAGACCCTGCGGCTCGCCTGGTCGCTGATAAGCAAGGGCTCCAAAGGCGCCATGAAGCGCGCAATGGGCGCGGGAGAGATCATGGCGAAGCATCATCCCTCAGACCCGCACCTCTACCTCTTCACCATCGGCACACGGAAGGCTGCGCGCGGGACCGGGCTCGGCAAGGCGATCCTGCGCCCCATGCTGGACTCCGCCGACCGCGCGGGCCTGCCCTGCTATCTGGAAAACACCAACCCCGCCAATTCCGGCTTCTATATGAGCCACGGCTTCGAACGGTTGGATGTGTTTGAAGTAGGCGACGGCTCGCCGCCCATGGAGGCGATGTGGCGGAAGCCCGTTCAGGGGTCGCCCACATAAAAATCCCCGTAGGGCGGGTTAGCCAAAGGCGTAACCCGCCTTCCCGATCTACCGCGTCAGCGAATAATTCGGGCTTTCCCGCGTCATCTGCACGTCGTGGACATGGCTTTCCTGAAGGCCCGCGCCGGTGATCTGGACGAATTCGGCCTTCTCGTGCAGCTCGGTGATCGTCTTGGCACCAACATATCCCATGGCCGCGCGCAGCCCGCCGACCATCTGGTGAATGATCGGGCCGAGCGGGCCCTTGAACGGCACCTGGCCCTCAATGCCTTCCGGCACCAGCTTCTCCTGTGCGGCGTCCTTCTGGAAATAGCGGTCGGCCGAGCCGCGCGCCATTGCACCCAGGCTGCCCATGCCGCGATAGGCCTTGTACGAACGGCCTTGATACAGGAACACCTCGCCGGGTGCCTCTTCCGTGCCGGCAAACATGGAGCCCATCATCGCGGTCGAGGCTCCGGCGGCCAGCGCCTTGGCAAAATCGCCCGAGAATTTGATCCCGCCATCGGCAATCACCGGCACGCCGCTCGACTGCGCCGCATTCGCGCACGCCTCGATGGCAGTCAGCTGCGGCACGCCGACCCCGGCGACGATCCGCGTCGTGCAGATGGAGCCCGGTCCGATGCCGACCTTCACCGCATCCGCGCCCGCATCGATCAGTGCCTTGGTCGCTTCCGCCGTTGCCACGTTTCCGGCAATGATCTGAACCGAATTGGAAATCTTCTTCGCCCGCTCAACCGCCTGCGCCACGGAGATGGAGTGGCCATGCGCGGTGTCGATGATGACACAGTCGACGCCCGCATCGATCAGCGCTTCCGTGCGCTCAAAGCCCGCATCGCCGACCGTCGAGGCCGCTGCCACGCGCAGACGCCCGGCCGCATCCTTGGCGGCGTTCGGGTTCACGGCCGCCTTGTCCATATCCTTCACGGTCAGCAGGCCGACACAGCGATCGTCATCATCCACGATGACCAGCCGCTCGATCCGGTGCTTGTGCAGCAGACGCCGGGCCTCTTCATTCGACGTGTCCATCTTCACCGTGACGACGGCCTTGGTCATCAGATTGGCGACAGATTCCGACACATCTTCGGCAAACCGCGTGTCGCGATTGGTGATGATGCCCACCACCTTGCCTGCGCCATCGACCACCGGAATGCCGGAGAAGCCGGTGCGCTGCTTCAACTCGTTGAGATCGCCCAGGCTCGCCGAGGGCGAGATCGTCACCGGGTTCATCACCACGCCGCTCTCATACTTCTTCACCATGGCCACTTCGCCGGCCTGCTGCTCGATGGAGAGATTGCGGTGGATCACGCCAATGCCGCCGGCCTGCGCCATGGCAATCGCCAGGCGCGCCTCGGTCACCGTGTCCATCGCCGCAGAGATCAGCGGGATGTTCAGCGGAATGGCCTTGGTCAGGAAGGTGGAGACATCGACGTCAGCGGGCATGACCTCGCTGGCCCCGGGCTGGAGCAGCACGTCGTCGAAGGTAATGGCTTGTCGGATTTTCATGTGGGGAGCTCCCTTTTTGGCCCCATAAGGGAGTCGCGGGGCTTTGTGAAGTCCCTCCCTGAAAATCCCTGCGCATGGCTGCAATTCCCGCAACTTCCCTATGGTCAAGGGCCGCGAAGTGTCGTTAGTTTCATTTGTAATCAATTGCTCTGGGAGGAAGCGTGCGATGCAATTGTCAGATTATGGTCTCAGCCGCGAGCGCGGTTTCCTGTCATCCTTCGACCCGGCCGGCATCACCCTGCCACAGGCCCTGCAGCCGATCCGCGAAACCGCGCTGGCCCTGCCGCGCATCCTGCCGACCGGCCGCGTCCGCGCCCATCTGGAGGCGCTGCCCGCGCTCGACCTGACGGATTTCCTCGCCACGGCCAGCGAAGCCGAACAGCGTATTGCCATGCTGCACTACAGTTTCATGGTCCAGTCCTATGTCTGGGGCGAGAAGGAGCCGCCCAGGGCCCTGCCGGCCTGCCTCGCCGTGCCGATCTGGCAGATTGGCCAGGCCATCGGACAGCCGCCACTGCTGCCCTATTCCAGTTACACGCTGGAGAATTGGGGCCGGTTCGATCCGGACGGCCCGATCGACCTGTCGAACATCTACACGATCCAGCATTTCGATGGCGGCCTCGACGAAGCCTGGTTCATCCTCGTCCATGTCGCCATCGAGGCCCGGGCCGGCGAATTGCTGGAAGAAGCCACCCGCCTCGTCTCGCATCTCTCACAGGCAGACCCGGACGCGTCCACCATCGAGACCAGCCTCGCGGCCATGTCCGGTGCCTGGGATGACATCAACGCCATTTTCGACCGCATGCCCGACCAGTGTGACCCCTATGTCTATTTCCACCGGGTGCGCCCCTGGATTCATGGCTGGAAGGACAATCCGGCCCTCGGCGACGGCCTGATCTATGAAGGCGTCACTGAAACCGGCGGCAAGCCGCAGGCCTTCCGAGGCCAGACCGGCTCGCAATCTTCCATCGTCCCCGCCATGGACGCCCTGCTCAGCGTCGGTCACGCGGCCGACCCGCTGCGCACCTTCCTCGACGAGTTGCACGCCTATCGCCCGCCGCAACATCGCCGATTCATCGAGGATCTGCGTGCCCGCAGCACCCTGCGCGACCATGTCGGGACGGCGGGCCACACAGCCCTCACCACGCTCTACAATGACAATGTCCGCAAGCTCGCCCGTTTCCGCACGCGTCACCTCGAATACGCGGCCAGCTACATCAACAAGCAGTCAAAAGGCGGCGCGGGCAACGATCCCGATGTCGGCACTGGCGGCACGCCCTTCATGAAATACTTGAAAAAGCATCGCGACGAGGCCGAAGCGCACCTTCTGCCGGTCTGACCGGTCTCAGTCGACGCACAGGGTCGGCGTCGGCCGGCCGTTCTCGACGGTTGCGTAACATCCAAACGGGCTGTCCGTGACCTGGCATGTGCCGGTCACGTTCGCCTGCCGGTCCTCGATGCCGTCAAACGAGTTCAGGCGGCACTGCCCAAGACAATCGGAATTGTCCGTGCACGCCTGACCGGCGTCTGCAAACGTTTGTATACACTGTTCCCAGCCCAGCATCCCATCGCGTGCCACAATGCCCCCCGCCGCTTCGCAGGCCGCCCGCTCACTGGCAGATGCTGTCTCTCCGGCGAACTGGATCTTCTCATACGGGTCCGCCCCGGATTCGAATCCGCGCCCGTCGGCATAGACATCCTGCAAATAGGCGCATCCGGCCAGCACCAGGCTGGCAGCGAACAGGGTAAACACGCGAATCATCAGGCAAAACTCCTTTTATTTTAGCGCATTGGCGCTAGCGCAGACATGCTTCCCGTCTCGGGTTCAATACCAGTGTGGCGCCCCATCACACACCCCTTCTGTCGCCCATGAAGACCGTGCCGCGCAAGGTTAATCGCTGCAAGCCCCGGTTATTTTGGAACGATATCCGCCCTCTTGCATAATATTTGCAACAGGTCACGCAGTCAGAGGCAAACAGGCGCACTTTCATGGGATCCTCCCGTCCGCCCCTTCAACAGATTGTCGGAACGTCCCCCGTCTCCGTGGATGACGCGATTGACCGTGCGCTGGTCCTGGCGCGTGAAACCTATGGTGAACCGGACTGGTTCGAGATCGGAAATGCGCGCGGCTTCATCAAGGATGGTCGGGTTACGCATTATCAGGTCACGGTCGAACTGGGGTTTGAACCGGACAGCGCCAATCCCGGTCGCTCGCATGACCACTACCTGAATTCGGTCATTGACCGCCGCCGCAACCGGCGCGCTCCGAACACGGTGGACCGCCGCTTCTAGCGGCCCCTGAATCCCTTCGCCACAACAAAGATTTCCGGGCTGCCCGCACGGCTCGATGGCGGCTTGATGTGTTTCACCGTCTTGAAATGAGCCTTCAGCGTGTCCAGCACCTCCCTGGTCGCGCCGCCCTGGAACACTTTCGAACAGAAACTGCCCCCGGGCGCCAGGTGCTCGATCGCGAAGGCCACGGCCATTTCCACCAGGGCCACGGTCCGAAGATGGTCTGTCTGCTTGTGGCCGGTCGTATTGGCCGCCATGTCGGACAGGACGAGGTCCACCGGACCGCTCAGCCCCTCCAGCAAGGCCTCGACATCTTCCGGATGGGTCACGTCACCCTGCACAATGTGCGCCCCTTCCATCGGCTCCACCGGCAGCAGGTCGATCCCGGCCACTTCCAGCGCGCCTTTCTTCAGGGCCACCTGCATCCAGCCGCCCGGCGCGCAGCCCAGATCCACCACGCGCTGCCCCTTGCGCAGCAGGTCCATCTTCTCGTCGATTTCCAGCAGCTTGTAGGCCGCTCGCGCACGGTAGCCCTCATCGCGTGCCTTGCGCACATAGGGGTCCTGCAACTGGCGCTCGATCCAGCGTTTCGAGCTTTCATTCTTGGCCCGGTGGGCGATCACCTTGCGTTCGCCCATTTGCCGGCCGGACGTGTTCTTGTTGTCCTTGCCGGGGCCTTTCCAGCGGCGCTTGTTGTCATCCGTCATGCCCGGCCTCCGATGCCGATGGTGTGTCCCTGCCGTCGCGATTGCGGCGCTTTCCGCCCCCGCCCCGACGGTTCCGACGGGACGGTTTCTTGCCATACATCATGCTCAACAGGAGGCCCTCACGCAGCCCCCGGTCGCCCACACGCAATCGTCCGGCCGGATAGGCCCGCCACAGCGCATCCAGAATCGCGCAGCCGGCCAGCATCAGGCCGGCGCGTTCCTCGCCAATGGTCGGCAGGGCGGCCCGGCCTTCCGGCCCCGCAGCCCGCAACATGCCCAGCACCTTCTCGCCAGCCGTCCGGTTCATCCAGGTTCCGTCCACCCGGTCGCGCCGATAGCGGTCCAGTTTCAGGTGCACACCCGCCAGACAGGTCACCGTGCCGGACGTGCCGATCAGGTGCGCCCCTCTCAGTTTCATGGCCGACCGGATGGCGGCCGTGCCCTGCCAGGTCTCGATCACCTCGCCGCAATGATCGAGCATCGCCTGATAGGCATCGGCGTCCGGCAGGTGCGCATAGGCCTCGGTCAGCGTCACCACGCCCAGCGGCAGGCTGGTCCAGTTCTGGATCGGCGCGCGCTGGATCAGTCCATGCAGGCCATTGGCGCGCGCCAGTTCGGCATTCAGCCAGGACAATTCGGTAGACCCGCCACCAATATCCACGACCAGGACCGACGGCGCATCATCGCCGATCAGATCATGACAGCCGATACTGGCCAGCCGCGCCTCTTCCTTGGCGCCAATGATCTTGAAGGTCAGCCCGGTCTCTTCATGCACGCGCTGGATGAACTCGGCGCCATTCTCCGCCTTTCGGCAGGCTTCCGTCGCAATGCAGCGTACCTTGCCGACCCCGTGCGATTTCAGCTTCCGGCGAATCGCCTTCAGCGCGTCCAAGGCCCGTTCGATGGAGGCATCGGACAGCCGTCCGGTCTCGTGCAGCCCCTCGCCCAGCCGGGCAATCTGGGAATGCGAATCAACCACACGGAACGTCTTCCCGTGCGGCGTGGCCACCAGAAGGCGGCAATTATTTGTGCCCAAATCCACGGCCGCATACAGGTCCGCAGGCTTGGCCGGGCGCGGCCGGCCGCGTTTTCCGCGCCGGGCCGCCGTTTTTTTATCAGCCATAGTGTGGCCCAAATTTCTCAGTTGATGCATGGTGTACCACAGGAGTGCGAAATGGCCAGACGCGCATCACTCTTGGGAAGGCTGCTTGGCAGTGTCGGGCTCGGTCGCCGCAAGGCGTCCGAGGCGCCGCTATTGCTGGACAGGCCGCTCGACCGCTCCGCGCGCTACAATGACATCACACCTCTGGTTGCGAAGTTTCAGATCGGCCAGGTCGTGCGCCATCGTCACTTCCCGTTCCGGGGCATCATTTTCGATGTGGATCCGGTCTTCGCAAACACTGATGAATGGTATGATTCCATTCCGGAAGAAGTGCGCCCGCGCAAGGATCAGCCCTTCTACCACCTGTTCGCGGAAAACGACCGGACGCACTACGTCGCCTATGTCTCGGAACAGAACCTCGTCATCGACGATTCCGAAACGCCGCTCAGCCATCCCGACATCCAGGACTGGTTCGACGAGACCGGCCGGGGCCGGTACGAGCTGAAAAAGGGCGTCGCCAACTGACCGCGTCAGCTGGGCAGGCCGTCCGGCGCCTCTCCTGACAGGCAGGCAATCACTTCATCCCAATGCGCCAGCGCCTCGGCATCGCCCATGGCGGCAATTTCCGCTGCCCGCAGCGTGGCAATGACTTCGGCATCCTCGCCATACTGGCGCAGCAATTGCGCCGCCACCTGTGCCGCCGCGCTCATTCCGCCTTGGCCTTGGCCCGCGCGATCGCAGCCGTGGTCGATTGGCCGTCCACCAGCGGGACGATATGTACCGTGCCGCCACGTGCCTGCACCGTGTCTGCGCCGACAATCGTGTCGATCGTGTAGTCGCCACCCTTGACCAGCAGGTCCGGCTGCAGCGCCTCGATCAGGTCCCGCGGCGTGTCCGCGTCAAACACGACCACCGCATCGACCGCCATCAGGCCGGACAGGACCCGCGCGCGGGAATCCGCGTCATTTACCGGCCGGGTTGGCCCTTTCAGACGCCGCACCGACGCATCGGAATTCAGGCCGACAACCAGCCGTCCGCACCGCGCCTTGGCCTCCTCCAGCACACGCAGATGACCCGGATGCAGGATATCGAAACAGCCATTGGTGAATCCGACCGTCAGACCGGCCTCGCGCCATGTGGCCACTTGGGCCATCGCCGTATCGAGGGACAGATAGCTGACCCCGCCATTGCGCAGGCCCATCTGCAGGGCGCTCAGCACTTCCTCGGCGGAAACGGTGGCGGTCCCGGCCTTGCCCACTGCGATGCCGGATGCGGTGATGGCCAGGCTGACCGCATCGGCCAGCGTGCCGCCTCCGGCCAGGCCCAGGGCCAGGGCTGCAATGCTCGTATCACCAGCGCCGGACACATCATACACTTCCCGCGCCTGGCCGCTCAGATGCACGGCCGGTGCGCCATCGGCAGCAAAGGACATGCCCTTGGCGGCCCGGGTCACGACAATCGCCTTTGCCGGCAGCACGCTCTGCGCCGCCACAAGGGCCGCCTCGACATCCTGGTCGGTCTCCACCGGCAGGCCCATGGCAACCGCCAGTTCGCTCGCATTCGGCTTGATCAGGTCCACGCTGCCATAGCGCGCAAAATCGCGCCCTTTCGGATCGGCGATCACCGGAATGCCGTGCCGCGCGCCCGCCTCCAGCGCCGCCGCAATGACGCCATCGGTCACCGCGCCCTTGGCATAATCCGACAGGATGATGACGCCGGCCGACTCCGCCTCGTCGGCAATCGACGCGATCAGTTCCGCTTCCGGGCTGGCCTCGATCGCGCTTGTATCCTCGGCATCGACGCGCAGCAGCTGCTGGCCACCGGCAACAAAGCGCGTCTTCAGCGTGGTGGACCGGTCGCGCATCGCGATCAGATCGGCGTCCACCCCGTCGATACTGCCCAGAAGCGCGGCCAGTTCGCGGCCTTCGCCATCATCGCCCACCACTCCGATCAGCGACACCGACAGGCCCAGCGAGGCCAGATTGCGCGCCACATTGCCCGCTCCGCCCGGCATGGCAGCCTCGCGGGTCCGCCGCATGATCGGCACCGGCGCCTCGGGCGAAATCCGCGTCACGCCGCCATAGATAAACCGGTCGAGCATGACGTCGCCGACACAGACCACGCGTTTGCCCTTTGCGGCCCGGACCAGATCCGGGAGATGAGTGCCTGACATATCGGTTACAGCGCCTTGGGGGTTTTGATTCCGTTGAACATCGCTGTGGTATATCCCTCCAGACCGGGGGGCGGAAGGCCGGGAGACCATTCGCCGGTGATCCAGTCCGGACGGCCGCGCGTACACAGTCCGGAAATCGCCTGAAATCGCCCGTCTGGTCCTGCCTGGAGGTCTTGTGTCAAAATCCGCTCCTGCAATTGTCTGGTTCCGGGAAGACCTCCGTCTGACCGACAATCCGGCACTGCATGCTGCCGTGTCCTCCCACCGGCCACTGGTCCTGCTCTTCATCCATGACGAGGCCTCTGACGGTTTGCGCCCCCATGGCGGCGCCTCGAAATGGTGGCTCGACAAGTCGCTGCGGGCGCTCGCAGAGAGCATCGACGCCGCCGGCGCACGCCTCACCCTGCGGTCCGGAAAATCGGCCGATGTGCTGGATGACATGATCCGCGAAACCGGCGCCGAAGCCGTGTTCTGGAACCGGCGCTATGACAAGCCCGAACGCGATCTCGACGCCCGCATCAAGGAAGACCTCACCGACCGCGGCATCGACGTGTCCAGCTACAATGCCCGTCTGCTCAACGAGCCCTGGGCCGTCGAAACCAATGCCGGCAGCTATTACAAGGTCTTCACGCCCTACTGGAAACAGGCCCGGCAATGCGTCGATGCGCGCGACACCTATGGCCGCCACAAGACGCTGAGCGGCCCGAAGGTCGACAGCGAATCCCTCGACGATTGGGGCCTGCACCCGACCAGGCCCGACTGGTCGACCGGCTTTGGAGACTGGACCCCGGGAGAAGATGGCGCACTCGCCCGGCTGGAAGACTTCCTCGACGGACCGATCAATGGCTACAAGGACAATCGCAACCGGCCCGACATGGACTGGTCCACATCCGGCCTGTCGCCGCATCTGCGCTTCGGCGAGATCGGCCCGCTGCAGATCTGGCGCGCCGTCCATGCCGGCATGGAGGCGGGCAGCATCCACGAAAAGGATGGCCTGCATTTCCTGTCCGAGATCGGCTGGCGGGAATTCTCCCACACGCTGCTGTTCTACAATCCGGACCTTGCGACCGAGAACTACAACGACTCCTTCCGGCACATGCCCTGGCGCACCGACAAGGCAGCCCTCAAGGCCTGGCAGACGGGCCAGACCGGCTACCCCATGGTCGATGCGGGCATGCGCCAGCTCTGGCAGACCGGCTGGATGCACAACCGGGTGCGGATGATCGTTGCCTCCTTCCTGACCAAGCACCTCCTCCTGCCCTGGCAGCAGGGCGAGACCTGGTTCTGGGACACGCTGGTCGATGCCGACCCGGCCAACAATGCGGCCAGCTGGCAGTGGACGGCCGGCTCCGGCGCCGATGCGGCCCCCTATTTCCGCGTCTTCAATCCGATCAGCCAGGGCACGAAGTTCGACGAGACCGGCGACTATGTCCGCCGCTTCTGTCCGGAACTGAAAGACCTGCCGGACAAATATCTGCACGCCCCATGGGAAGCCGATGCAGCCACGCTGAAGAAAGCCGGCATCACGCTCGGCAAGACCTATCCGAAACCCATCGTGGATCACTCCGTCGGCCGCCAGCGCGCGCTCGACGCCTATGACACATTGAAAGAGAAAAGAGACGCCGCATGAAGAAGATCGCTGTCATCGGATCCGGCATCTCGGGGCTCGGCGCCGCTTGGGCGCTGCGCAATTCCGCACACGTAACAGTTTTTGAACAAGCAGGCCGGGCCGGGGGGCACGCATGCACGCATGCGTTCGATTATGACGGTCACCAGACGCGGGTCGATCTCGGCTTCATCGTCTACAATGCGCTGAACTATCCAAACCTGATCGGCTTCTTCGACGCTCTCGGCGTCGAGACCCAGGCCTCGGACATGAGCTTTGCCGTTTCCGATCCGGATGGCTGGGAATGGGCCTCCACGCTGAACGGCATCTTTGCCCAGCGGAGGAACCTGTTCAGCCCGCGCTTCCATCGCTTCTGGCGCACCATCCTGCGCTTCAATGACATTGCCCGGGAGGAACTCGCCGCCGGCCGCATCAATGACACGACGCTCGGCGCCTGGCTCGACCGGCACGGCTTCGATGCGGATTTCCGCAGCAACTACATCCTGCCCATGGGCGCTGCCATCTGGTCGACCTGCGAAGACAGGATGCTGGACTATCCCGCCATCAGCTTCTTCCAGTTCTTCGACAATCACCGCCTGATGCACAAGGAACGCCCGAAATGGCGCACCGTATCCGGTGGCAGCGAACACTATGTCCGCCGCGTTGCGGACGCGCTCGGCGACCGTATCCGCCTCAATACGGGCGTCGAGCGCCTTTTCCCGTTCGGTCACCAGACCGCGCTCGTCACATCGGATGGCCGCCGGGAAGTCTTTGATGAGATCATCCTCGCCACGCATTCCGACCAGGCCTTGCGCCTGACCGAAGACAATTACGAAGATCAGGCCTTCCTGCTCCGCTCGGTCCGCTATCGTCCGAACCGCATCTATCTCCATCGCGATCCTGCCCTGATGCCGGCCCGCAAGGCCGCCTGGGCCAGTTGGAACGTGCTCAAGCAGGACAGCGGCGACATCTGCCTGACCTACTGGATGAATCGCCTGCAGGGCCTGCCGGACGAGCGCCCGCTGTTCATCACGCTGAACCCGGATACACCGCCTCGTGACGATCTGGTGTTCCATGAATACGAATTCGACCATCCCCAGTTTGACGCAGCCGCCGAAGCGGCCGTGCGCGGACTGAAACGCATCCAGGGCCAGGACGGCCTGTGGATCGCGGGGGCGTGGATGGGGCGTGGCTTCCATGAAGACGGGTTGAAATCCGGCCTCTCGGCGGCGCTCTCCCTCGGCGGGTCGGTGCCATGGACCCCGGAAGGCGTGGACATAGTCCAGCCAATGCGCAAGCTTCGCCTGGTGGAAGCTGTTGCCGAGGTGTCCGTTTGACCGATCCGCGCGCCCTGCCTGCCCTGACGCTGTGGACAGGCCAGACCGTTCATGTGCGCTACACGCCGTTTGAACGCCGGTTCGCCTACAGGCTGGTCCTGATCGATCTCGACATTGACCGCCTCGACGAGGCAGCCGCCAGCTCGTCCCTGTTCAACGTGAACGCCCCGGGCCTGTTCTCCTTCCGCACGCAGGATCACGGACCGAAACAGGCCGGCGCCCCCTTGCGCCCCTGGGCGGAAGCCCAACTCGCCAGCGCCGGAGTCAGCCTGGATGGCGGGGCCATTCGCCTTGTCACCTTCCCGCGCCACCTGTTCTACAAATTCGCGCCACTGTCGCTCTGGTATGGCTACGGGCCGGAGGGGGATCTGCGCGGCATCATCTATGAGGTCAACAACACGTTCGGCGAACGCCATTGCTATGTCGCCGCCACAGGCGCGGGCCGCAGCAGGCACAGCGCGCCGAAATCCTTCCATGTCTCGCCCTTCTTCGACGTCACCGGAACCTATCGTTTCACCCTGCGTTCGCCGGAGAGCAAACTGGGAGTGGTCGTGGAAAGCCTGAAGGACGGAGCCTGCCTGCACATGGCCAACATCACGGCGCGGCGCCTGCCCGCTACGCGCGGCAATCTTCTGCGGCTCGCCCTGTCCAATCCGCTTTCGACGCTTGGCGTTACCATCGGCATTCACTGGCAGGCGCTGAAAATCTGGCTGCGCGGCGCCGGCTATCGGCGCAAGCCGTCGCCGCCGGATTCCGGCACAACGATTGCTTTACCTGAAAAGATACGCAATTCTGAAAAGCGGAAGGACGCCGCATGACCGAGGTCATCAAAGCCAGCAGCCAGTCCATCCGGAACCTGAAGGATGTTCCGGCAAGTTTCCGACTGGCAGCCTTTGCCCTGCTGAACACGCGCGAGGGCAGCATTTCCTTTGTCCTGCCGGATGACCGTGTCCTGGAATACCGGCACGAGTCAGATGGTCCGCACGCGACCCTGATCGTGCATGATTATGACTTCGTGAAACGGGCCCTGGCCGGCGGAGATGTCGGCTTTGCCGAGGCCTATATGGACGGTCAGTGGTCCACGCCGAACCTGACCGAAGTACTCCGCTTCTTCTCGGCCAATTTCGACAATATCGGAAAGCTCGCGGTCGGCGGGGCGCTGGTGCGCTGGATCAACATGGTCCGTCACATGTTCAACCGCAATTCCCGCGAGGGCGCGAAAAAGAACATCATGGCCCATTATGATCTGGGCAATGATTTCTACAGCCTCTGGCTGGACCCCAGCATGACCTATTCCTCGGCCATCTTCGACAGTCCGAACATGAGCCTCGAACAGGGCCAACACAACAAATACAGCAACATTTGTGACCGGATCAATGCCGGGCCGTCCTCGGAGATCCTCGAGATCGGATGCGGCTGGGGCGGATTTGCCGAGTACGCCGCCAAACACCGCGGCTCGCAAGTCACCTGCCTCACCATCTCGCCCTCCCAGCGCGACTTTGCCATGCAGCGCATGCACAAACAGGGCCTCAGCGAACGCGTCAAGATCCGGCTGGAAGACTATCGCGACCACACCGGCTCCTATGATGGCGTGGCTTCGATCGAGATGTTCGAGGCGGTCGGGGAATCCTACTGGCCGAGCTATTTCGCGAAAATCTTCGAGAGCCTGAAACAGGGCGGCAAGGCCGCGCTCCAGATCATCACGATTGATGATGATCTGTTCCCCAGATACCGCAAGCGCGTTGACTTCATCCAGCGCCACATCTTTCCGGGCGGCATGCTGCCCAGTGAAAAGGCCCTGAAAGGCCAGTTCCAGTCGGCCGGCCTGCGCCATGACGGCGTCACCTATTTCGGCCAGGACTATGCCCGCACCTGCCGCGAATGGGCCCGTGATTTCAACGCCAATTGGGACACGATCTCGAAACTCGATTTCGACGAACCCTTCCGCCGCATGTGGAATTTCTACCTCTCCTATTGCGAAGCCGGCTTCACCGATGGTCGCATCAATGTCGGCCAGTTCCAGGTGTCAAAGGCTTAGGTACCCTCACCTCCCACGCCTTCGGCGCGGGTCCCTCATCTCCCGCAAGCGGGAGACAGGTTGACCGCTGCTCCGCGTCTGACCCCTCTCCCTCTGGGAGAGGGGATAAGGGAAAGCAGCGATTGAACGACGCTTCGGCGGATTATTGGTCTATGCGTTGAGGTCGAGAAATTCGTTCAGGGCGACGAAATTATCATCGGCTTGCAGCGTAGGATCAACCTCGATGCATTCTTGCAAAACTGCTCGAAGAGTTTCTGCTGAGTAAGAAACGGGACGAGTGACGTTCAGCAAACGCACAACATCTCGTGGATAATCGCTGATCTGCGATTGAATCGTTGGATGGCGATTATCTGACCGAAAGAGAAAATTGAGAGAAGACGAGCCTGCAACTCTGCCAATCAGGTCGCGCTCAAGAAGCCAGGCTAAGGCATCTGGAAAGCGTTCATCAGCAAAAAGGCACATTTGAGCGAATGCTTCTTTCGAGCTTTCACTTTGATTGGCTCCATTTTGCGGCCATGCGGTCTCCAGCAAAGGCTTGATTGCTTGATCCCAAAAAACGTCGGCTTTCTGCTGGGTATTCTTCATTCTGCGCAGCAAGTAGTTCGGTACTTCGCTGGCCACTTCCGGAGGAAGACGCACTAAGATTTCCCGAAGCCTGGGACCACTGACGGCATCATAGTCAAGCGCGCTTATTACGCACATATGGAGAAAGATTTCGAACGTCCGGGGCTCCAATTCCGTGCGATGATTAGCCGTCTCCAAAAACTGTTCGGAAAACTTCTCGTACAATTCAAGGTCAATACGTGCACGCCAGAAAAAGCTAGTCCAAACGGTCGCTGCGTTTTCCAAAGACCAATTCATATAGGGCAACAGGTACTGTTGAGCCCATTTTGGGTCGACTGCATGTAGCAGCTGAAGTGAAGCTGCAATCATCACCGTAGAACAACGAATTTCTCTTTCATTAGGCGCGTCTAAACATGCTGTCAGACGCTCCTTCATCACTTCTGGGAGTTTAGAATTTCTCTTTGCTTCGGAGGGCCAATAGTCCCGAATGACTCTCTCAACGAGCTTTCCCGATGGTTTGTTAAGGGCATCTGTGAGTCTGTCGTATGCGTTGGCACCATCCGGTGCTAAATCCGAAACGCCGTTCCAAATGCGATCCCAAATCGCTAGGTAAGTTCCTTTAGCTTTTAGTTGTGGGACTAAGCAGTCCCAAAGTTCCATCGCGGAAGACGCCGCAAGTGAGTCCGCCAAAATATCTTCATTCAGGTTTTGAAGTATGCGCTCACCCAGCTCAAAAAGCTGTCGTTCCTCATTTTGAATTTCGATTTCGGGGGAGTCGTCTGAGCGGCTAGCCCTGATCTGGGAAGCCAACACTGTCATGAGCGAAGAAAAGAAATCAGCATGAGGTTCTATGCTGGCAAATGCAGCCTCAACGAGCTGGTCAAATTCGGCTGGACGGCGTTCCATGAGGAACCGGAGCGCCTGATTAGCGTCAAGGTCTCGCCAGCTCCACTGCAGTCGTTCGTCGGTCGTTAGCTCAAGTAGTTCTCTAAATTGCTCTTCCTCCCTTTCTTCCCAAAATCCACTGGAGTTGCTTACCGAGAACATAAGAAACTCATCACTATGGTCCTCTGGTAGAACGAGACCAGTAGAGGCAACAAACTCTCGATCTCTTTGCGGAATATCTATACCTGCCTGCTCCAATTTGAGGAAAAGCCTAGCCTTTAGGCGGGTTGAGTACTTTTCCCATTCCTGATCGCCCATCGTCTTGAATTGTGATCGTTCCGGCCCTGATCGGACGACTTCAACAAACTCGGAGAGCAGAGCCTCTGGCCAACTTCTCAACCGATGTCGCAAGTATCGCTTCACTTCACGCTGCGCATATGGATTGGCCCAGAGTAGCTTCGCATTATCCTCCAACAACAAATTCTTCGCATCTTCATCTAGCGCCGGACTGAGTTTCTCTGCTGCGTAAAAGAACAACCTTTGGAACACAGGAAATTTGATGGCCTTCCATTGCTGAGCAATAGCAATCGCCCGATTTGGGTTTTCCAGAACGACTTGGTCAAAGCCCTTTCGAATTACGAGAATCAAAACCCCGAGATCATCTGGGTATTCATTCTGATCATGGTCCGAAATAGATGGAAGTCTGAACGCTGTGGTGTCGAAATCTGGTCCTGCGCGATCCAATGACGCCAGCATTTGCATGGAATCGTAAAGTTTGGCGGTAAGAGGTAACGCCAGATCAGCGAGCGCCCGAACAAAGTTTACGTCTTCGAACCATGTAAGGAGCGTAGACCCCCAATGCACCCCTCTGAAAGCCACTTCGACATCTAGTTTGGAGACTAGATCAACTTCGTCTTTTCCTCGAAGTCCGGAAAACCTCAAAATCAAACGAGGAGAAACAATTCTCAAAAATTGCACCTTTGCGCTGTAGGTCGAAAGGTCAGGGTCTCCAATAAGGAAATTCTCATCTCGATGAGCGAGCGCCGTCGTCCTATACGCTGCGCTTGTAAGCACTTTCCAAAGCTTCAAATCCGACTGCGAAAGGTACGCGAGCTGTCCAGTTCTCTCTGCGATTAAAAACTCAACGCAGAACTCATCTGAAAGCCAACCACCATTTTCAAGCACCCATCGGATCGTTTGTACCTTGTCCAAGTGATTTTTGATAATCCACTTGACGAGAAAATTGGAAATTGGGTGTAGCTTTCCCCTAGACGGTGGCGTTGTGATAGAGCCCCTGTATGCGCGTTCAATCCTGGGACGTCGCTCCTTTGAAGCGCCGCTCTCTGTAGTCTCTCCTTCGTACAAGTCGAGCAACCCATTCGCGGCAAACACTGACAGCCAGCCTTCATCCGCTGAATCTCCTCGTTCTGCCTCAAAGAGCGCTTTAGCGGCTCGCCCGTTAGCCTCGGACAAAGCCCAAAGCATCCGTTCAATTGCAAATGAGTCCTGTGCAACAAATGGCTTTTGGGCTTCCGCTAGTGCCATTGTGGCTCGACCTCGTTGGCCTTGCTCAGACAGGTCGGCCCACGCTTCTAAAGTGTCAAAAAGTAGTCGGTGGGAATTATCCGGCCCCACGTCGTATACGATGGCGTTTACTGAACGTTGTCGCCAGGCTCTCTCTGTTTGTTCTTTGTCGGCATTAAAGCAGGGCACAAATGCAAACGGTTGAATAAATGAAGATTCATCTCGACTTTCTGCCACAGCAATGGCGTCGAGAAGATAACGAAGCACCGGATCGTTTACGCTATAGCCAACGAATACGACCTGAAAGTTTCGGATCAACTCAACCAAAAACCGACTGCAATTGGCGTCGGTTAGGTAAGCTTCGCCGAAGTCTCCCGACGCCATGACCAACCGAAAGAAGTCATGATCTTTAGCCTTGGACCAGCTCTCTGGAACTATGCCATGAAGATGCACGATGCTCTGCCATCTTGTTCTCTTCGGGCTAGGGAGACCTGGATAAACGTCCACCACAGTGCGGCGGCTTCCAGATGCCTTCAGAAATAATCTGTCAAAATTCGTAGTAACAAGTCGGAACCAGTTTTCTTCAACCTTCGCGAGTCGCAAAATTGTCTTATGACGATGAAGGTGCTTAGGCCTCTTCGAGAGTAGCTCTGCAACGATCTTTCGGATCTTCGAGCTCTTTCTTTCAGTCTCTCGCTCAAGGATGGATAGCGCGAAATCGTATTGTCCAGCTTTGAAAGCGTCGTGGAATTCCTGGGGCGCGGCGATACCCGAGCGCTTAAGGACCTCAGTTACCAAATCCTTGAAATTAGGAAGTCCGGCGTCTACGGAAACGCCCGCACCGCAGAACAGAACCAATGATTGGTCCTCGTGCGAATTCAGAATTTTATCTGGGATTTCCGGCCCATCCTTCCGGAATTGCATGTTTGGCTAGTCTCCTCTTTCCTGGAGACTACAACCACAGTTGGAAACTAGGTTCCAGAAGAGATTGCCATCTGTGATTAGACACAATCTCTTCGCAAGTGCAGGACTTAACCGGCAAACCCCGTCTTTCCTCAACACGAAGTCCTTTGGTGAGAATCTCTCTCCAAGCGCAAACGTCAAAACGGCAGCGTCAACTTTCGGCCGAAGCGGCTCCATCAGATCGAAGACATATGCATCGGAAGCATCCTTGTAGACGCGGTGCATGATGCCAAAGCGCGGATCGTAGCCATCCGCGAGAACCTTCAATCGGACATCCGCTTCCAGCACTGCGTATGCATAATTCAACATCGCATTGATTGGATGTGTTGCGCGCCAGTTCTTCGGCTTCCTGCCCGTCAGAACTGACGAGCGTTGTTCAAAGCGTTCCCATGTCGGCGGCAACGGATGCCGATTTAGCCCCTTCCATTTCAGACTAAGTCCCTCCCAGGCTCGAAAGTAGAAATACGCGCACGGGCCTTCGACTGCGTAGAGCTTGTCGATCGATGTTGGAGGATCGGATTTCAGGAGTTCGATGTTCTCACTCAACACCTGATCGGCTTTTTCGAACCCCTTCTGATCCTTGAGAAGGTTGCGGAGAGTTTGCCTGGACGCGATCAGCTTCTTTCGAATGAAGCTGACTGCGAACTTTACTCGCGCTCGCTCATCATTTGCCTGCTCAATTTGCCATTTCACCTTGAGCGGATCGGTCGGCATTCCATTCTCAGCGAATGTGGACGCCGATTTTCCGTCCCAGCTTACGCGAATGAGAGGGAGCTTCTGCTCCCGAAGCCAATCCAGAACGGCAAGGGATAGACTGCCTGAGCCATCGATTAGAATAATGCGCGGCGGCAAATCCAGACTGCCTGGAAAGTAGCGATATTCGTCGCGCTTCTGAGGGTGATGCGTGAAGCCGTCGCGAATGAACAAAGTCCCGTTTTCGATGCGAAGCGAGATGTTGTGCCCGCTAAGAATGAGCGGGTTTGCACGCCTTGATCGCTTCAGCCTTTTCGGCTCAGCTGCGCGTGACTTCGCTGTCCAATATTCGGCTCGTACTGCCCATTCGTCACCCTCAGACACGTCCGTGTCTTGCTTTGAGTCAAAAGCCATCATCGACCTCGCATTTGAGCTAGCACTATAACTCAAATGCAGGTTTCATTCCTGAAAATACTCCCTATTTTTTGAAAATGCGGACTGAATATTTCACGGATTGTTTTCACTAACCGCAAGGGTTGGCGCCGATTGCTTCTGCGCAGTGATTAAAGTATCGGCAGTTTAGATACTCGCCTTGAACGGCCCGTCTTTGTCTGGAACTGGGGGACTGGAAATTGCTTCGAAAAATGTTGAGCGCTCTAGCTTCCTCCCTTCTTTTCTCATTGCTTTTAGCTGCCGCTGCACACGCACAAGCTGCTGCCTCACCGCTTCAGGACTCTGGCGAAGGTACTGTCGGTGGACCAAATTGCGTGCCCGCTTATGACCTCGCATTCGGAGGTGAGTTCTGCTTTCAAGTCGCACCAGGTTGCGAGATCACGGGGTATGGTCCTGGAAATTCTGCTGCGTGTTTGTCGACGGCTACGAGATGTCAAAGCACCGGCTACGGCGCAGGGAACGATATTGCCTGCGGCGGCGAAGCGACACGGTGTGAAACAACCGGACTTGGCCCCGGAAACGCCGCTGCGTGCGGCGATTTGGCCACTCGATGCGTAACAACAGGTTTTGGGCCTGGAAATGATGCTGCTTGCGGCGGCGAAGCAACTCGCTGCGAAACTACTGGAAACGGCCCAGGTAACGCCGCTGCTTGCGGCGGAAAGGCAACCAGATGTGCGACAAC
>JGI1201J43222_100019_pt1 | contig 109808 bp, 110 predicted proteins | sample MastesBC008_FD_43222 | JGI IMG/M metagenome (IMG submission 43222) | reverse complement strand
TCCCTGCCCTCCCGACCAGAACGGTACCTGATCCGGCTCCCGGAAGGGCAGGTGAGCATCATCGCATGAGGGGCTGTGCGTCGGATTGGGAAAGGTCGATCTCGCCTCCCAAAAGGTCGTCACCCCCGATGGCCGCAGGCCATCTGGGGGCCCATCTCGGGTCGGTGCGGTTGGGGGGAGGGGGGATGGTGGCAGATTCATCCCACAAACCGCGCATGACGCACTTGCCGCACCTTTCCGTGCCTGTTTCGGGACATCGTGCCACTGGCACGATGTCTGATCCTCAACAGCCCAGACCGCTGGCGCGGTCGGGGGTGACGCCAAGAGGAGGGGGCGTGTCCGATACCAACAACACCGCACCCCCGGCGGATGCCGGGGTCTCCCGCGGTAAGGGCGCGGAGCCCGCCGTAGGAGGCTCCGGCGTCCGCCGGAGACATGGAAGAGAGGGGAAACGTTCCAAATCCTGTCATCCCGGAAAGCGCCTGGCGCTTATCCGGGACCCTGCGGAGGGATCAAGCGAACGCCCTGCGTTCGCCCCGCTTCGAGGGACAAGCGAATGCACTGCATTCGCCCCGCTTCGAGGGACAAGCGAATGCACTGCATTCGCCCCGAGAAGGCCCAAGCGCCGGTGCCGGGCGGGCGGCTTCCCGTGATGAGATGGGGTCGGGAGAAAAAAGGTGGAGATCGGCCCCGCCTCAACCCATTCTACGCTAGCGTCCGGAATGACAGACACGGAAACCCCGTAGGGCGGGTCATGACCCGCCAATGCGGCGCACACGGAGCGGCGGGTTACGCTCCGCCAACCCGCCCTACGGATTGCTTTGGATTATCGGGTGTCAGTTCCGGTGACGGCGCGGGTGCGCCCTGCTCTCGCAAAAGGCGGCCAAGTTTTGTGTAGAGGTTCTTGTGGCAGCGAATGCTGCCGTCATTGGCGTTGACGGTCGTGTGGAACCAGCCGGAGCCGGGTATTGTCAAGTGAATGTGGCCGGTGTCCTCATTCAGCCACACGCCCACGCGCGCGTAGACGCTTTTGCCAGGTTTGCTGCTTTCCATGCGGATACCTCCTTATCAGATCAAGGAGGATGCGCGCGAATTCGACAGAAAGCGTAAATACTTTTGATTGAAATCGACGGAGTCGAATGGTGGGTTACGCTTCGCTAACCTGCCGTACAGAATCCGGGGCGGTGCATTGCTGACCGGAGATTTGTTCTTGGATCAGTTCAACTTGAAAGCAGGACGGAATTCAACTTAAACTCGAGAGCGGGCCGACTTTTAATCGATTCTAGACGTGGGGGGTGTTTATGCCTGATTGGGTCAAATGGCTACTTGTTCCGCTGATCATTTCAGCGATTGCGGCTTTATCCACCGTCTTCGGGCCAATATTAGCAAATCGAATCTTCTACTATACCGAGCTTGATTTCTCGACGCTTTCCGGCCCCGCAGTAAATTCAGAAGGCGGAGTAAAAACGATCTATGCGGTGGAGGTTTCTAATACTGGTCAAAATCAGTTAGGAGTGTTGTTGTTTCGGTTGGTGTGGGCGGCGGAGAAATTCAAGAGTTTGCAGTAAGGAATCCTCAGAAGGTGCCGTTGGAGACTTACACTTCTGAACTGAATGACAATCTCACCATCACTGCGGCCACAATGCTGAAGGGAGATACCTTCAGCGTGTCATACTTGGTCTCTGGCGCGGGAGAATTTGAACCCAAAGTGGCAGTTAGAGCAGATGAGGTTGTCGGTAAGGCTAGATCGGCTGAGAAAGAGGAGGGTCTGTCTACGGTGCGATTTCTTGCGGGCATATCTTCCGGAGTTCTCGCGTTCGCGGTAGGGCTGATATTAGCCGTCATTCGAAATAGATTCGTGGATCGTGAAGCCACATATGATCGCGGCGAGTTACTTGCAATTGTTTCTGAACGATTTAACGTATTCGATTGGAAGCGCATTTCGTCGAGTCGCATCGGTGAAATTCCGTACAGCACATTTACTCAAATCCTCATGGCGAATGTTTCTCAGAGAACGATAAAGCCTGACCAGGCCGCTAAGGCGATTTTGGCCGTGTCCTTAAATCGAAATATCGCTAACGCATCTAAAGATACGATGCTTAGTTGCTTGACCGAGTTATTGAGCCTTAACGAAACGAAAAGGGCCGAGGTCCGCAACTTCCAACATGAAAACAGTCCCTTGGCTGGCAACATTTCCAAAACGATGCAAGCAGTTTCGAGTTTTGTTGATGGTCTCCAGCAAGCCGTCTCAACCAGCGAAAGCATAGAAAGTTCCGCTCGACACACTCAGTAAGCAAAGTGCATAGCTAATCGACGCAATCATCGTGGTCCAGCTTTTCAATCGATAAGCTATTGCTTAATTTCGAATATGGTTTCTATCTCGGCAATAAGTTCAGTCTTCGGATGGGTTTTGTGGCGCCAGCAACCGTCTTCCGAAATCCCCAGCTCCTCCTGCCTCAGCCGCTTCACTTCACCTCTCAAACGCGCCGCCTCCTCAAATTCCAGATTTGCAACGGCTTTGCGCATTTGTTTTTCCAGGTCCGCGAGGACGGCCTTTAAGTTGTGGCCGGATTCACCGGCAGGTGGCAAGGCAATTCTTCCCTGCTAGTCGCGATCCTGTGCAATGGTGATGTTGATCATGCGGTCCGTGCCGATGGCGGAATTGGTGCAGCCCTGACGCCGGCCCGCCTTTTCCCTGAGCGCGGTCGAGACCTTGGAGAGGCATTTGAAGACCCAGTCGCGTTTCACGCCATAGCGCTGCATCGCTTTCAGGCCAGCTTTCATGCCCGGCTTTTTCATCTGGGCCTTTGGGCTGGTGCCATCGGTGAGGTCAAAGCCGAGGCTGGCGGAGATATAGGGGATGCCGGTGCTGGAGGGCGTGCCCTGAGAGATGCGGAGCGTGACGCCGTCGCCAAGGTCGCAGCGCCAGGCAGAATGTTTCACAGCGCATGCGTCGGCGCCAGCCTGTTTCGTCGCATAGGTCACTTCCGTGCCGTAATCGGTGAGCGGCTGGGCCGCGCCTGAACAGGCAGAGAGCAGGAGGGCGGCAGGCACCGCGAGCCGGGTGGTGATCTGTTTCATGTGTCCCCTCATGAAAGCTGGTGGTTGAACCGCACAGGCGGGCAGGCCGGGATCGATCGGCCCCGGATGGAATCACGGGGTCAATCCGAGGTCTTCCTCCCTGAGCCGCTTCACTTCATCCCTCAAACGCGCAGCCTCTTCGAACTCGAGGTTCGCGGCGGCTTCGCGCATTTGTTTTTCCAGGTCCGCAAGGACGGCTTTGAGATTGTGGCCGCTTTCTCCCGCAAGTGGCAAGGCTTTTGTTTCGGCGACGCCGCGCGTCCTGCCCTTTGCCTTGTCCTTGCCGCGGCCGCGGGCGCGGGGGGTGTCGGATTTTTCGCCGAGGTCGCCGAGGATGTCGGCGACGGCGCGCTTGATCGTGGTGGGCGTGATGCCGTGTTCCTCATTATAGGCGATCTGTTTGGCGCGGCGGCGGTCTGTCTCGTCCATGGCGCGCTGCATGGAGCCGGTGACCTTGTCGGCATAGAGCACGACGCGGGCCTCGGCATTGCGGGCGGCGCGGCCGATGGTCTGCACCAGGCTCGTCTCTGACCGGAGGAAGCCTTCCTTGTCCGCATCGAGGATGCCGACAAAGCCGCATTCGGGAATGTCGAGCCCCTCGCGCAGGAGGTTGATGCCGACCAGGACATCGAACACGCCAAGGCGCAGGTCGCGGATGATCTCGATCCGCTCGATCGTGTCGATGTCGGAATGCATGTAGCGCACTTTCACGCCATGCTCGTTGAGGAAGTCGGTCAAATCTTCCGCCATCTTCTTGGTCAGCGTCGTGATCAGGCTGCGATAGCCCTTTTCGGCGACGGCCTTGACCTCGGCCATGACATCATCGACCTGGTTGGCGCCATCCTTCGAGACGGGGCGGACCTCGACCGGCGGGTCGAGCAGGCCGGTCGGGCGGATGACCTGTTCGGTGAACACACCGCCCGTGCGGTCCAGCTCCCACGGGCCGGGGGTGGCCGAGACATGCACGGTCTGCGGGCGCATCGCGTCCCATTCCTCGAATTTGAGGGGGCGGTTGTCCATGCAGGAGGGGAGGCGGAAGCCATATTCGGCCAGCGTCGACTTGCGCGAGAAGTCGCCGCGATACATGGCGCCGATCTGCGGCACGGTCTGGTGGCTCTCATCGGTGAAGACGAGGGCATTGTCCGGCAGATATTCGAACATGGTGGGCGGGGGATCGCCCGGCTTGCGGCCGGTGAGGTAGCGGGAATAATTCTCGATGCCATTGCAGCTGCCCGTGGCGGCGAGCATTTCGAGATCGTATTGCGTGCGCTGCTGGATGCGCTGGGCCTCCAGCAATTTGCCGTGTTTCTCGAAATGGTCGATGGTCAGCTTCAGCTCCGCCTTGATCTTCTCGATGGCCTGGTTGAGCGTCGGGCGCGGCGTCACATAATGGCTGTTGGCGTAGATCTTGATCGCGGGCAGCTTCTGCATGGTGCGGCCGGTGAGGGGGTCGAACTCGGTGATGCTTTCCAGCTCGTCGCCGAAGAAGGAAAGCTTCCAGGCGCGGTCCTCGAAGTGGGCGGGGTAGATGTCGACGACATCGCCCTTCACGCGGAAGGTGCCGCGCACGAAATTCATGTCATTGCGCGTATACTGATTGGCGACCAGCTGTTCGGCCACGGCGCGCGGATCGATGCGCTGGCCCTCTTCGAGCTTGAAGGTCATCGAGGTGTAGGTCTCGACCGAGCCGATGCCGTAGATGCAGGAGACCGAGGCGACGATGATGACGTCGTCGCGCTCCAGGATGGCGCGGGTGGCCGAGTGGCGCATCCGGTCGATGGCCTCGTTGATGGAGGATTCCTTCTCGATATAGAGGTCCGAGCGGGGGACATAGGCCTCGGGCTGGTAATAATCGTAATAGGAGACGAAATACTCGACCGAGTTTTCCGGGAAGAAGGATTTGAACTCGCCATAGAGTTGCGCGGCGAGCGTCTTGTTCGGCGCCAGGATCAGGGCCGGGCGCTGGGTCGCCTCGATGATCTTGGCCATGGTGAAGGTCTTGCCCGTGCCGGTGGCGCCGAGCAGGACCTGGTCGCGCTCGCCGGCCTGGATGCCTTCGACGAGTTCCGGGATGGCGGTGCGCTGGTCGCCGGCGGGCGCGTATTCGGAGTGCACCTTGAACCGCTTGCCGCCTTCCAGCTTGACCCAGTCGCGGTCCGGCCGGTGCGGGGTCCAGTTGTCAGACGGCAGGGCGCCCGCAGCATCGCGCGCAAAGCCATCAAGCGAAAACACGCTGGGCGCTTCGGAAACGCCTTTCGGGGGAGGGGGAGGAGCCATGCCGCGAGATATGGGGCGAGGGAGCGCAGGTGTCTAGGGTGTTCTTGTTTTGTGCGGTGTTGGGTGTTGACGGGGCGACCTCATTCAGGTTGAGTTCCGTTTCCGCAGAGGGTGAGTGTGCCATCATGGAATTTGCGAACTGGCTGAAAGAGACCGACCGCGTTTTCGTGCAGCGTTTCGGAATTGACCATGTCATGGGAGGCTTTGCCCGCGCCGAGATGATGCGTGATTGGCAATCTGGAGAGTTACCGACCGAATGGGTGGAGCGGATCGGACTTAAATATGATCTGGATGAATGCGACCAGCAGGGAGCACCAAGCGTTGGGTGGTAACTTTGGCTGAGCGCAAACCGTGGGAGCGGCGCGACCAAGTGCTCGCCTTAGAGCTGTATGCGCGCACGCCATTTGGCAGAATGCATCGTGGCAACTCCGACGTGATCAAACTCGCCGAACGGCTCGGTCGTACTCCGAGTTCAGTGGCGATGAAACTCGCCAACTTTGCTTCACTCGATGAGACTTTAAACCGTACCGGGCTGCGGGGGGCCTCGAAGGCTGACCGAGAGATTTGGGACGAATTCTTTGCTGACCCCGAAAGGTTTCTGGAATCGGCACAATCTATCCTCATGTCCGAAGGTGAATGGCCCACGAGGGATGAGGACTCCGAGCCTTCGGAGTTTCGCGAAGGTGAGGATACTTTACGAACAGTGAGGGTCCGCAAGAACCAGTCGGTATTTCGCGCCATGGTTTTGTCGGCCTACAACTCCCGTTGTGCATTGACAGGGATTGAGTTGCCGGAAGTTCTGATTGCGAGTCACATCATTCCTTGGAGTAAGAATGAGAAGCTTCGACTGGACCCCAGAAATGGAATATGTCTCAACTCACTGCATGATCGAGCTTTCGACAAAGGACTCATCACCCTCAACAACGATCTGACGGTGAGATGCTCACCGAAACTTGTGGTGCCAAACGATATTCGTGGTCTGTTTGAAGGACGGATCGCCACCGCACCTGAGAAGTTTCATCCGCTTCCAGAGTATCTGGAGTACCATAGAGACGAAGTATTCGAGGCCGCCTGACATGCCCCCCCTAACCCAATCCCGTATCGCGACCGTCCGTCATCATATGGCGCTTGAGGTCACGCATGATTGGGATGCGGTTTTGGCGACGTTTGAGCATCCGCGCTATGAGATGCATGGGGGTGGGCAGGTGTTTGACGGGGCAGATGCGGTGCGGCGGTATTTCGAGCTGTCGCGCACGCCCTTTCCGGACCAGGACAATGAGATCATCTCGATCGCGGCCGATGAGGCGGCGGATACGGTTCTGGTCGAGTTCTGGCTGACGGGCACACATACCGGGCCGCTGCGCGTGGGCAACACGACTGTCGAGCCGACCGGGCGGCGCTTTCGGGTGCGGATGGCGGCCACGTTCGAGTTTGCGCCCGGCAGTGACAAGATTATCTGCGAACGGCCCTATTTCGATCAGGGTGCCGTGTTGCGGGCGCTGGACCTCGCCTGACCCGTCAGGGGGGGCTTACAAAAAATACCTGGCGCGACGGAACGATTTTGACGTGTCGCGCATAGGTTGCGCATGACTGATCTCTCAGCCTTCCGACCCGACCCGGCCCTTGCGCCGCAGGAATTGCGCCAGTCCGCCCGCCTCAAGGTGAGGGGCACGGCCTGGATCGTGCTGATGGATTACAGCGAAGCCCGCAGCGTGAGCGTGAAGGACATTTCGCCCGATGGCGCCCGGCTGTCGGTGGGCAACTGGATGTTCCTGCCGGACACGTTTCACCTGTTGCTGCAGACCTCGCCTGCCGAACCGAATTTCCAGATCGATTGCGCCATCCGCTGGCGCGCGGGAGACCAGGTCGGCGTGGAATTCCGCCATGCGCTGGCCAGCCATGTGCTCGACGATCTCGTGGGCCACCGGTCGGTCGTCTAGACCGGTCGTCCGGATCCCTCGTCCGGATTGGGCCTGGCGGAGCGGGGTCTAGTCGGTTTTGCCGGTTTCAGCGCGCTTGCGCTTTTCCTTGTCCCGCAATTCCGACATCAGTTTTTCAAGACGTGCCGATGGCGGCGCCTTCAGGGAGTCTTCGAAGGATTGCCGAAGCGCGTCGCGCAACATGTCGCCGGTAGTCTCCACTCGCTTCGTTCCGGGCGATTTGCCCGGCCCCTGATTGTCCTGCATGCGTTGCGTCCCCTGACCGCGCAGCCTGTCTGTCCCGGAATCGCACCATAGGGCCCGACCCAAGCCCCGGTGACTACGTATATTTACGGGGCTTGTCGATGCCCACACGGGGGGAAGGCGGGCATTCTCACCGGAATTTGATGGGTGCGCCGCCAAGTGGGCGTCGGTCCGCGGCGAGCCACAGGAAGCTGCCGAAACGTCCCCGAATTCGCAGCTGACCGGCCGACAGGCTCCAAACCTGTTGCAGATGCAACAGGTTTGGATGCAGCAGGTGAGGGGAGCGCGCGGGCCTGTCGGCCGGACAGTGCCTCCCGGCCAGCGCGGCGCCGATCGGGCGGGCCGTGTCACATTCTGTCGCGATCCGTGATGTCCGGGCCGGGAATGCCCCCTGCCATTTGTGTGCAGTTGTCGGATCGGTGCGCAAAACCGGCGCTGGAATGGATCGGATTTGCGTCAAATTTCACGCTTCGCTTCAACGGGACTTCCACCCTGATGTGTCAGAACGGGGCGTAACGATACGGCACGAACCTGTTCCGGTTTGTGTCAGGTGCGGCATTCAAGGGGGCGACCAGTAGGGCGGCCCGGGGCATGGAAGGGTAGTGGTAGACATGGCCAAGACGGTTCTGGTGATTGATGATGATCCGACGCAGCGCCGCCTGCTGCAGGCGGCGGTCGAGAAGGCCGGCTTTGCCTGCCGCACGGCGCCGGATGGCGAGGCTGGCCTGGCGCTGGCCTCCGACCCGAAAGACGGCATTGATGTCGTATTGCTTGACCTGACCATGCCCGGCCTGTCCGGCATGGACACGCTGGAGCGGCTGGCCGCGAAACGCGCAGACCTGCCGGTGATCATGCTGACCGCAACCAGCGGCATCGACACGATTGTCCAGTCCATGCGCCGCGGCGCAGTGGATTTCATCGTGAAGCCCGCCAATCCGGAACGCGTGGTCGTGTCGATCCAGAATGCCCTGAAGCTGCAAACCCTGTCGGGCGAGGTGAAGCGCCTGTCCCGCAAGGCGGAAGGCGGCATGAGCTTTGAGGACATGATCGCCAGCGCCGCGCCGATGCGCCAGGTGGTGCGCCTGGCCGAACGGGCCGCGAGTTCCGACATTCCGGTTCTGATCCTGGGCGAAAGCGGCGTCGGCAAGGAAGTCGTTGCGCGCTGCATCCAGGGGGCCTCCGGGCGGGCCGGAAAGCCGTTCGTGACGGTCAATTGCGGCGCGATCCCGGAAAACCTGGTCGAATCCATCCTGTTCGGTCACGAGAAGGGCGCGTTTACCGGTGCCGTGTCGAAGGCGCTCGGCAAGTTTGTCGAGGCCGATGGCGGCACGCTGTTCCTGGACGAGGTCGGCGAATTGCCGCTGGACGCACAGGTCAAACTGCTCCGGGCCCTGCAGGAAGGGGAGGTGGATGCTGTCGGCTCTCGCCGCCCGACCAAGGTGGATGTGCGCATCATTTCCGCGACCAATCGGGACCTGTCGCAACAGGTGACCGAGGGCACGTTCCGGGAAGACCTGTTCTATCGCCTGAACGTGTATCCGATCGACATGCCGAGCCTGCGCGAGCGCCGGGATGACATTCCGGCCCTGGTCGAGCATTTTGTCAGCCGGTTCAATGCCAGCGAAGGCGCGAAAGTGGCCGGCGTGGCCGACGACACGATGAAGATGCTGTATGCCTATGACTGGCCGGGCAATGTGCGCCAGCTGGAGAATGCCGTCTTCCGCGCCGTTGTGCTGTGCGATGGCGACCAGCTGCGCCCGCAGGACTTTCCGCAGATTTCCGGCCAGATGCCGGATGTTGCCAGCCTGCCGGCCTCGCCGCTGGCCGCGGTGGCGACGGCCGCCGAGACGGCCGAGGTGACAGGCAGCGGCCCGGTGGCCATCCAGGACGAGGCCGGCGAGCTGCGTACGCTGAGCGATATCGAACGCGATATCCTTCAGTATGCGATTGATTTCTACGAAGGCCACATGAGCGAAGTGTCGCGCCGGCTGGGGATTGGCCGCTCGACGCTGTACCGCAAGGTCCGCGAATATGATCTCGACGTGCGCCACGAGCGTGAGGCGAGCTAGGCCAAGGTCGAAAGGGAGACGCCGGCAAAGACCGGCAGGAAAACCCCGCCGGATGGCGGGGTTTTTTATTGCGGGGAGGCCGGCATCGCATACGACATCGTGACGTCGCAGCGTTCATAGCGGTGGCCGTAGCGGCGCATGATGTCGTCATCGTGCCGGAAGCCGTATTTCTCATAGAGGCGGATGGCGGCGGCGCATTTGGAATTGGTCAGCAGGAAGAGGTCCTGCACCCGCATCTGGCGGGCACGCTTCAGGATCTGGCGCATCAGAAAATCGCCGGCCCGGCGGCCGCGGGCCGATTTCAGCACGCCCATCTTGGTGAGTTCCACGCCGCCATCGGCCATCGGCATCAGGGCGCAGGTGCCGATGATGCCCAGCTCCGGATCGCGCACGAAGAGGATCGTCCCGCCCTTGTCGATGACCTTGGCGCGCGGATTCTCGATCATCGCGATGTCTTCGGCTTCCAGCCGGAACATCTCTTCCACCCATTCGCGGGAGATGCGGTCGAAATGCGGGGCGAGGGCGTCGGTGAACTCCACAATCTCGAGCCCTGCGGGATTGGCGACCTGTTCGATCCGCGCCGAAAGCGGCTGGTCTGCCAGACGGGACTCCACAAGCTGGATCTCGGCCAGAAGGTCATGATCCGGATAGAGGCAGAGCTGCTCGGCGGCCTTGCGCACGGCGGGCCAGAAACTGGCGCGCATCTCGGCGATAAGGGCTTCGCCAGAAGGGGTCAGGCAGATCTCCTTGCGGCGATTGTCCCCCTCGACCGGCCGGGTGGCGGTCAGCCCCATCTCCTGCAGCGCATTGTGGATGCGGGTGATGGCAGGCTGGCTGACGCCGGTGGCCTCGACGGCGGCGGACACGCTGAGCGGACCATGCGCCTCCAGCGCGGCAATGAGCGGAAAATGGGTCGTCTGGATGGGGTAGGCGCGTGCGTCGAACACGCTGACGGCTTCGGCCTGCAGCCGGTCGGCGAGGCGTTTGAGGCGGCTGGCGAGGCCGAGATAGCCGACATCGGCGAGAATGTCCGGGGGCATGGGCATATCCATAATTTGTTATATAACGTGTTATGTATAAGCGCGTTCGTCCCGTCAAGGCGGAAACGGGCCGGCCCGGCGGGGGAGGGGCTAGTGGCGGGTGGCGGCCTTGACGATTTCGCCGATCTTGCGGGCGTCGGCCTCGCGGGGGCTGCCGGTGCGCCAGGCGATGCCGATCTGTCGGCCGACGACCGGACGGACGAATTCCCGCACGGCGACGTCCGGCCCGATATTGAGGCCATTGTCGGTGGCAAGCTTGGGCAGGAGCGACACGCCGAGGCCGCCGGCAATCATGTTGACCAGCGTGCCGAGCGAGGTGGCGGCGACCTGGTCGGTGGATTTGCCGGTGCTCATCCGGCAGATGGACAGGGCATGATCACGCAGGCAGTGGCCATCTTCCAGCAGGAGCAGGTTTTCGCCGGCCAGGTCTTCCGGGGCGAGACCGTTCTTCTTTGCCAGCGGATGAGCGGCCGGAGCGGCGAACAGGAATTCGTCGTCGAACAGGGGCAGCATCTCGATGCCCGGCACATCCCAGGGCAGGGCGATGAGGGCGGCATCCAGGGTGCGCGAGCGCAGCTGGTCGATCAGGCGGGGGGTCTTTTCCTCGTGCAGGTACAGTTTGAGCTGGGGGTATTGCTCGCTGAGGGCGCGGACGGTGGCCGGCAGCACGAAGGGGGCGATGGTGGGGATTGCGCCGAGATGGAAGGGGCCGGTCAGCAGCGCGCCGGCGCTCTGCACCGCCTGGACGAGCGAATGGGCGTCATTGATCAGCGCATTGGCGCGCGACACGGCGAGTTCGCCGGCATGTGTCAGCTTGGCGCCGCGCGGTTCGCGTTCGGCGAGTTTGACGCCGAGAAGCTCTTCCAGTTCCTTGATTCCGGCCGACAGGGTGGGCTGGGTGACACAGCAGGACTCGGCGGCCCGGGAGAAGGATCCGGTCTCTCCAAGTGCTACCAGATACTGCAGTTGGCGAAGGGTGGGGATAATCATAGACTGCATCTATAACGGGAATGGAAATTATCAATTTTCCTTTTTGCCGCAACTGCGTAAAGGCACGCCATCCGGGCCCACCGTCCCGGCAGCAACCAAACCCCCTACCCAGGAGATTCACTATGCTTGGCATTGGCGAAAAGCTTCCCGATTTCACCGTTACCGGCGTGAAGCCGAAATTCATGCAGCATGAGCAGAACGGCGAAAGCGCGTTTGAGCCCATCACCCAGGACTCCTTCGAGGGTAAGTGGAAAATCATCTTCTTCTATCCGAAGGATTTCACTTTTGTCTGCCCGACCGAGATTGCCGAATTTGCCCGTCTGGCCGGCGATTTCGAAGACCGCGACGCGGTTGTGCTCGGGGGCTCCACCGACAATGAGTTCGTGAAGCTGGCCTGGCGCCGCGACCATGCCGACCTGGCCGAGCTGCCGATCTGGCAATTCGCCGATACGCGCGGCGAGCTGGTTGATGGTCTGGGCGTGCGCGAGCCGTCCGAAGGCGTGGCCTATCGCGCCACTTTCGTGGTCGACCCGCACAATGTGATTCAGCACGTTTATGTCACCAATCTGAATGTGGGCCGCAGCCCGGCCGACACGCTGCGTGTGCTCGATGCCCTGCAAACCGACGAGCTGTGCCCGTGCAATCGTCCGGTGGGTGGAGAAACTTTGGAACCCGCGGCCTAGTTCGCGCATATACCCTGCGCACGCTGATACTCCTGGGAAGACGTCCTTCTCCCTCCCCCACCCAAAAGGGCGTCTTTCCATCAGCGCGGCAAACCAGTCCGGCAGGCCTTTCGTCCACCCAGTTCCGCGGACGTTGGCACTCCCCCCTCTAGCCTCAGGGCCTGCCGGACCATTTGCATCCCCGCACATTCACTCAATGAACCCGGAAGGATGAGGATTCATGTCCATCGAATCCCTGAAATCTTCGCTGCCTGACTATGCGAAGGATCTGAAGCTCAATCTCGGCTCCCTGATGAACGAGACGCTGCTGAGCGACCAACAGAAATATGGCTGTTTCCTTGCCTGCGCCCATGCCGTCGGCGAACCGCAGACGCTGAAGGCGCTGGACGCCGAAGCGGCCGGCAAGCTGAGCCCGGAAGCCGTGCGCGCGGCAAAGGCGGCGAGCGCGATCATGGGAATGAACAATGTCTATTACCGCTCGATCCACCTGGTCAGCAATGAGACCTATCGGACGATCCCGGCCAAGCTGCGCATGAACGTCATCGGCGCGCCGGGCATCGACAAGGCAGATTTCGAGCTGTTCTCCCTCGGCGTGTCGGCCGTGAATGGCTGTGGCATGTGCCTGGACGCGCATGAGGCCGAGCTGCGCAAGCATGGCCTGTCCACCGAGCAGATCCAGGCCGCCATCCGCATTGGCGCCGTAGTGAATGCCGTGGCGCGCGTGCTGGCCGCCGAGGCGGTCACGGCGTCGGAGCCGGCCTGATCCGGCGCGTCCACCGCAATTCCTCTGCAAGGGCCCCGAAGCATTGCTTCGGGGCTTTTTCTTGCCTGTCCAAGCATTCGCAAATCGATGCGCCGCCGAAACGAGCAGAACGGGTGCGCTTTTGAAAGCATCTGTGGAAATCGTGAAAAAATGACATCTGGTCTCTTGGCCGCGAGGGGGCGCCGGGCAGGGCAGGGCAGCGGCCTGATTCAGAACGGAAAATTGACGCGTGCCCATTCCATCCCAATCGGGTGTTCCGGAATGTTCCCGAAAGATTTCCAACATGTTCCATGGGGCGCGCTGTGTGAATATTGGGATTCATCCACAGCGCCCATTGAGGCCCATACTGTCCCATGATACTCCACGTTAAGACATGGTTTACCCATGTGGGGTTGAGGCATTTCAAGTCAGGGTCTGCGGGTGTTCGTTTCCACCTATGAAAGCGCTATTGATGCAAAGGGCCGGGTATCCATTCCCGCACCCTTTCGCGCGGCGTTGGGTGGCGGAAATCGGATTTTCCTGTGGCTGGCACTCGACGGATCGGGCTGTCTGGAAGGCGGCGGCGAGGCCCTGATGGCCATGTACCGCGCAACGCTGACCCGGCTGGCGCCCCACTCCCCTGCACGCAAGGCCCTGGTTACCCGTATTATCGCCGGATCTGCCGACCTGAAAATGGATGATACCGGCCGCATCAAGCTGACCGACGAGCTGCTGAAGGCCGCCAATCTGACCGACCGCGTGAAGTTTGCCGGCAATATGGACAGTTTCCAGATCTGGAACCCGGATCGCCATGCCGAGCACTTCGATGCGATGGCGGCGGAAGCCGCGAAGGAAGACACGCTGGAAGCGCTGGGCCAGGCCTATTCCGAAGTGTTGCAGCAGCAGGCCGGCGGCAATGCCGCGCTGAAACTGGTGGACGGAGGGGAGGGCTGATGCCTGAGAACGCGTCCCTGCCGCTGGAGGCCGATCCCGGACACAAGCCGGTCATGCTGGATGAGGTGCTGGACTGGCTGGCACCCCGCGATGGCGACATCCTTGTGGATGGCACGTTTGGCGGAGGCGGCTACAGCCGCGCGATCCTGGCGGCGGCGGAGTGCACCCTGCTGGGCATTGACCGCGATCTTGACGCCATTGCGCGGGCCGAAGCCATGGCCGCGCAGACGGAACGGCTCGTTCCGTTGCTGGGACGGTTCGGAGACATGGACGAGATCGTTCGTGCAGCCGGGTATGAGCATGTCGACGGTGTGGTGCTGGATATCGGCGTGTCCAGCTTCCAGATCGACCAGGCCGAACGCGGCTTTTCCTTCATGAAGCACGGGCCGCTGGACATGCGCATGGGCGCCGCCGGGCCGAGCGCCGCGGATGTCGTCAACCGGATGGCCGAACGGGACCTGGCAAATGTCATCTTCCGCCTTGGCGAGGAGAAGCAGTCGCGCCGGATTGCGCGGGCAATTGCGGCGCGCCGCAGCGAGGCGCCCTTCGAGACCACCACCGATCTCGCGGAAACGGTCGAGACGGCCGTGGGCGGGCGCAAGGGCGCACGCATCCACCCGGCAACCCTGACCTTTCAGGCCATCCGCATGTATGTGAATGACGAATTGGGTGAGCTGGCGCGTGCGCTGCACGCGGCCGAACGCCTGCTGAAGCCGGGTGGGCGGCTGGTGATCGTCACGTTCCATTCCCTGGAAGACCGTCTTGTGAAGCAATGGCTGAAAGGCCGTTCCGGCAAGATGGGGGGCGGGTCACGGCATATGCCGGTGGCAGAAAAGGGACCGGACAACACGTTCGAACTCCCTGTTTTCAAGGCGGTTTTGCCGTCTGCTAACGAAGTTGAAGGCAATCCGCGCGCACGGTCTGCAAAGTTGCGGGCCGCGATCCGTACCAGCGCGCCTGCCATTGAGGACAAGGCCAGTGACGGCATGAACCTGCCGCCGCTGTCAGACCTGGAGGATGCTCTATGAGCCGTCGCGCATTTCTGTTCGGACTGGTCGTTGTGGGCCTGTTGATCGTCAGCCTGTACCGCGCCAAATACGGGGCCAAGGACACGGCGGCAGAGCTTCTGGCCGTGGAAGCGCAGATCGAGGATGCGCGTCACGAAAAGGCGCTGCTCCAGACCGAATTGTCTCATATGAGCCGCCGCGAATGGATCGAGGAATATGCCCGCACCGAGCTGGGCATGGCTCCGCCGAAGCCGGAGCAGATGGCCTCTGAAGGCGACCTTGATGCGCTGGTGGGCGAACCCAACAGCCTCGTAGTGTCCGCACCGGACGAGGTGGACGTGGAGTCCGGGGAGGCGCCAGAGTGAGCGAAGCCTCCCGGAACCGGACACGGCTTGCTGGTCTTGCGATCGGCGCGCTGTTTGTCGTTCTGGCTGGCAAGGCCGGCTACCTGTCCCTGTCCGGGGGCGGCGCCCCGGCCCATGGCGACGGTGCGCCGGATGAGCGCGTTGTGCGCGCCGATATCGTGGACCGCAATGGCGAATTGCTGGCGACGTCAGTCAGCGCCTATTCTCTGGTCGCAAACCCGAAACTGATCTGGGATGGCGCCGAAGTGGCGAAGGCCCTGGCCGGTGTGTTGCCCGATCTCGATGTCGAGGAAATGAGCGCCCGCCTGTCGGATCAGAGTCGGGAATTTGTCTGGGTGGAGCGGGGCCTGACCCCCCGCCAGCGCAAGGCCGTGTTCGATCTTGGCCTGGAAGGGCTGCGGTTCGAGGAAGAGAGCCGCCGGGCCTATCCCCGCGGGACGCTGGCCGGGCATGTGCTGGGCTATACGAATATTGATGGCGTCGGTGCCGGCGGGATCGAATATAGCCAGAATGACCGGCTTGCCGCCGGTGGGGAGCCGGTGCGCCTGACCATCGACAATGGGGTGCAGGCGGCAGTCGAGGCCGAGCTTGCCATTGCGGCTGTAGAGCATGAGGCCGAAGGCGGCGCGGCCATTCTGATGGACGCCCAAACCGGGGAGGTGAGGGCGCTGGCCAGCTGGCCGCCTTTCGACCCGAACCGGTCGGTCGACATTCCGATGCAGGACCCGTCGCGCCTGAACCGCGCGACCGGTGCGGTCTATGAGCTGGGCTCCGTGTTCAAGCCCTTCACCGTGGCCGCCGCGCTGGAAGCAGGCGCTGTGCATCCAAAGGATTTGTTCGACGTCCGCAAGCCGCTTGAAATTCGCGGCTACACGATTGAGGACGATCATCCGCTGTATGGTGATGCGGACGTCACGCACATCATTTCGAAGAGTTCGAATATCGGCACGGTCCGGATCAATGAGGCGCTGGGCATCCGGCGGCAGCAGGATTTCCTCCAGCGGGCCGGCCTGATGGAGCGGGCGCGGATCGAATTGTCCGGCAGCGCCGCACCGATCCTGCCGGAGCGGTTCGACGACTTGTCTTCCGCGACCGTTTCCTATGGTCACGGGATTGCCGTGTCGCCGATGGCGTTCCTCGCGGCCTTCTCCGCCTTTGCGAATGAGGGCGAACGGGTTCAGCCAACCCTGGTGATGGGACACACCAAACGCCCCGATCCGGTACGGGTGATGTCTGCCCTGACCGCAGACATGGTGAATGTGATGATGCGCGAAGCCGTGCGGACCGGCACGGGCCGCAATGCCGAAGTGGCGGGGTATCGCGTGGCCGGCAAGACCGGCACGGCCGAAAAGCCTGTCGCGGGCGGATATGATGATGAACGCAATGTCACGAGCTTTGCGGCTGTCTTTCCCTATGATCGCCCCCAATATGCCCTGATCGTGACACTCGATGATCCCAAGGCCGGATCGGATATCAGCGGAACGGCAGCGTTCAATGCAGCCCCGGCAGCCGGGCGGATCATCGAACGGGTCGCTCCGCTGATGGGACTGGCGCCACGGTTCGAGGATATCCGTCCCGCAGGTGCAGCCCTCCGCTCCGGCGAGGAGAAGAGGAGTTCCTTGTGACCAGTTTGAAAGACCTGTTCCCGCTCGCCGAGCAGGGAGACATCGAAATCAGCGGCATGACAGCAGACAGCCGCCGGGTTGCGCCCGGTTATCTGTTCGCTGCCCTGAAAGGCACCGTGTCTGACGGGCGCGATTACATTTCCCAGGCGCTGGAGAAAGGTGCCGTGGCGGTGCTGTCCGAAGGCGGCGTGGAGGTGACCGGCGCGGTGCATGTGATTGCGGACGAGCCCCGCAGGGCCCTGGCGCTGGCCGCCAAACGGTTCCATGCCGCGCAACCGAAGACGATTGCGGCCGTGACCGGCACCAACGGCAAATCCTCCACCGTGGATTTCTGCCGCCAGATCTGGGCCAATGCCGGATTGACCGCCGCCTCGATGGGCACGCTGGGCGCGATCGGCCCGAACGGGAAGATCGATGTCGGGCATACGACGCCGGATCCGGTGACCATTCATGAGACGCTGGCGACACTGGCTGGGCAGGGCGTGACACATTGCGCGATGGAGGCGTCCAGTCACGGCCTGGAACAGCACCGGCTGGACGGGGTGGACCTGGCCGCGGTCGCCTTCCTCAACTTCACGCAGGACCATCTCGATTACCATGCGACGATGGAAGACTATCTGAACGCGAAACTGCGCCTGTTCCGCGATTTCGGCGGCCAGGGCTTGCCAGCCATCGTGAATGCCGACAGCGACCATCGGGACATCTTCGAGGCGGCCGCGCGGGACCATGGCCTGCAGGTCGTGTCGTTCGGCTGGCGCGGCGAAGACCTCTGGATCGACGAGATCATGCCGCGCGCCACGGGTCAGATGCTGAACCTGTTCTGGCGGGATGTGGAATGGAAGCCGCTGGAGCTGCCATTGATCGGCGAGTTCCAGGCCCTGAATGCGCTGGCGGCGGCTGCGATCTGCCTGTCGCTTGGCATGGAGCCGGAACAGGTGGTCGACGGCCTGACGAAACTGAAGCCCGTAAAGGGGCGGTTGGAACTGGTCGGCAAGACCGAGGCCGGGGCGGGCGTGTTCGTGGATTATGCCCACACGCCGGATGGGTTGGACGTGTTGCTGCGGGCGGTCCGTCCGCACACAGCCGGGCGGCTGAAGGTCATCTTCGGCTGTGGCGGCGATCGCGATGCGAAGAAGCGCCCGCTGATGGGCGAGATCGCGGCGCGCCAGGCAGACGATGTGATCGTCACGGACGACAATCCGCGAACGGAAGATGCCGACAAGATCCGCCATGCCATTCTCGAGGGTGCCCCGGGCGCGCGGGAGATCGGCGATCGGGCCGAAGCCATCCGGACCGTGATTGGCGAGCTGAGGAAGGGTGACACGCTGGTGATTGCCGGCAAGGGACACGAGACCGGCCAGATCATCGGCACGGATGTGATCCCGTTCTCGGACCAGGACACGGCGCTGGCCGCGCTGAAAGGCGGTGCCGGATGAGCGCGCCGCTGTGGACCTCTTCCGATATTGCGCTGGTCACCGGCGGTGTGGCGACGGACCCGTTCGCGGTGACGGGCAGCGTGTCGATCGATACGCGGACCCTGAAACCGGGTGATCTGTTCGTCGCGCTGACGGATCAGCGTGACGGGCATGACTTTGTCGAGGCGGCCTTTGCGGCCGGCGCGGCCGGTGCGCTGGTTTCGCGGCAGGTGGGGCAGGGCCCGCAGGTCGTGGTGGAGGATGTGCTGGCGGCGCTGGAGCAGATGGGCGTTGCAGCCCGGGTCCGGTGTGGCGCGCACCGCACGGCGGTGACCGGGTCTGCCGGGAAGACCAGCGTCAAGGAAATGCTGGCGCAGATCTATCGCGCGTTCGGACCGGCGCACTGGAACGTCAAAAGCTTCAACAATCACTGGGGTGTGCCGCTGACGCTGGCGCGCATGCCGGAAGCGACCAGCCGGGCCGTGTTCGAGATCGGCATGTCGACGCCGGGCGAGATTGCGCCGCGCAGCCAGATGGTCCGGCCGCATACCGGCCTCGTCACCTGTATTGCCGGCGCGCATCTGGAAGGTCTGGGCTCGCTGAGCGCCGTGGCGCACGAGAAGGCTGATATCTTCAGCGGCATGGAAGCGGGTGGCACGTTCATCCTGCCGGCCGATGATGAATTCTTCGACTATCTTGCTGGGCGCGCCCGGCGCTTCTGCCCGACCGGAAACCTCGAAAGCTTCGGCCGGGGTGCCGGAGCGACGGCGCGGGTGGTCGGGTATGAGACCGACGGCATGGAAAGCCGTATCCAGCTCGACATTGTCGGCAAGCCGGTGCTGGTCACAATCAATGCCGTGGGCGAGCACTGGGCGATGAACGCGGCCGCTGCCGTTCTGGCCGCGAGCCAGTCGGGCCTGGCGGTCGAGGATTGCGCCGAGGCGCTGGCCGGCTATGCGCCACCCCCCGGACGGGGGACGGCGGAACAGATCGCGCTGCCGCAGGGCGGGGCCATCACGCTGATCGATGATGCCTATAATGCAAACCCGGCCAGCATGCGCGCCTCCCTGGCGGCGCTGGTGCGGCGCGGCGGCGGACGGCGTCTGGTTGCCCTGGGCGAAATGCTGGAAATCGGCGAAACGTCGGATGCGGAACATGCCGGGCTGGCCGGGCCGGTGGCCGATACCGGGCCGGCGGCCATCTTCCTGTCGGGTGACAAAATGACTCACCTGTCGGACTCACTTCCGCCGCAGTTGGAGCAGACCTGGGCACGGACTTGGGAAGAGCTGTGGAATCCTCTGCAAAATACGCTGCGAGATGGAGATGTCCTCTTGATCAAGGGGTCGAATGCGTCCGGGATGGCGAAACTAGCTGACCGAATTCGCCAATGGAGCGACTCGGCAATGGGTAAGATGGAAGGCGGGGCAGAAGGCCCTGCAAAGGTTGGGTGATGCTCTACGAATGGCTGGCCGCAGACAGCGGCGTATTCAATGTCCTGAACTATATCACCTTCCGGTCCGGTGCGGCCGTGGTGACGGCGTTCCTTGTGACCGTCCTGTTCGGCGACATGATCATCAATTTCCTCCGTGCCCGGCAGGGCAAGGGACAGCCGATCCGCGACCTGTCGCTGGAGGCGCAGCTGTCCAAGCAGGGCACACCGACCATGGGCGGCTTCCTGATCTGGCTTGGCCTGGTCGTCGGCGTGCTGCTGTGGGGCAATCTGAAAAACCCGTATATCTGGGTCACCCTGTTCGTGACCCTCTCCTATGCCGTGCTGGGGTTCATGGACGACTATGCCAAAGTGGCGAAGCAGACCGATGCGGGCGTATCGGCCAGGCTGCGCCTGCTGGTCGGCTTCGGCATCGCGGCGCTGGCCTGTGCGTTCATCATGGGCCTGCACGGGGCGCACACGCCGGCCGGGCATGCCGAATGGGGCCCGCTGAACGGGCTGGCCCAGACAATTGCCGGCCTTGCGCCGCAAACCAGTGTCGAGCCCGCCGATCCGGCCTTTGCGGGCGGTGTGGCCGTGCCCTTCGTGAATGACTATTTCCTGCCGCTGGGCGCCTTTTTCATCCTGTTCGGCATGATCGTCGTGGTCGGCAGCGCCAATGCGGTGAACTTCACCGACGGGCTGGACGGCCTGGCGATCGTGCCGATGAGCTTTGCGGCCGCCTCCTATGCGCTGATCGCCTACCTGACCGGCAACTTCGTGTTCGCCGATTATCTCGGCATCCAGTTCACGCCCGGCACCGGTGAGCTGGCCGTGCTGCTGGCCTCGATGATCGGGGCAGGCATGGGCTTTCTGTGGTACAATGCCTATCCGGCCAAGGTGTTCATGGGCGACACTGGATCGCTGGGACTGGGCGGCATGCTGGGCGTGGTGGCCGTGGCGGCGAAGCATGAATTCGCGCTGGTCATCATCGGCGGCCTGTTCGTGCTGGAAGCCTTGTCGGTGATGCTGCAGGTTGGCTGGTTCAAGATCACGCGGAAGCTGACCGGGGAGGGCAAGCGCATCTTCCTGATGGCGCCGCTGCACCACCATTTCCAGAAGAAGAACTGGCCGGAAACGCGCGTTGTGGCGCGGTTCTGGATCCTGTCTGTCCTGTTCGCCCTTGCGGGCCTTGCCACACTGAAGCTGAGGTAGGCCGTCTCCGATGATTCCGATTACTGAATACGCAGGAAGGGATGTTGCAGTGTTCGGCCTTGGCCGGACAGGCCTCTCGGCTGCCAAGGCCCTGAAGGCCGGCGGCGCGCGTGTTCATGCGTGGGACGACAATGAGGAGACCCGCGCCAAGGCGGAAGCGGCGGGCCTGACCCTGTCGGACATCAACAAGCGCGACTGGCAGACCTTTGCCGCGCTCGTCCTGTCACCCGGCGTACCGTACAAATTCCCGCAGCCACACCGCATCGTGCGGATGGCGGAAATGACCAATGTGCCGATCGTCGGCGATATGGAACTGTTCGCCCGCGCGGTGCAGGCGCTGCCGGAGCGTGGCCGGCCGAAAATTGTCGGGATCACCGGCACGAACGGCAAGTCGACGACGACGGCGCTGATCGGTCATATCCTGAAACAGGCCGGGCGGGACGTGCGCATCGGTGGAAACATCGGCACCGGCGTGCTGGATCTGGCGCCGCTGCACGCAAATGCGATCTATGTGCTGGAATTGTCGTCCTACCAGCTGGACCTGGTGAAGAGCCTGCATTGCGATGTGGCCGTATTGTTGAACATCACCCCGGACCATCTCGATCGGCATGGTGGCATGGACGGCTATCAGGCCGCGAAGATGCGCATCTTCCAGAACCAGACCGAGCGAGATGTGGCCGTAATCGGTTTTGACGATGTGATCACCCAGTCGATTGCCATCGGCCTGTCGGCGAATGGTCCGGCGCGGGTGGTGCAGGCCTCCTCGACCTATGCGCTGGGCCGCGGTGTCAGTGCCGTAGACGGACGGCTTTATGACAGCAGCGGCGGCCAGGCGAACCATGTCGGCAAGCTGGACGAGTGCATCGCGCTGCCCGGTCGGCACAATCACCAGAATGCGTCGGCAGCCTATGCGGCCTGCCGGTCACTGGGCCTCGACCCGCAGACCATCATGGAAGGGCTGCGCACCTTCCCGGGTCTGGCACATCGGCTGGAACTGGTGGGCGAGATCGACGGCGTGCGCTTCGTCAACGATTCCAAGGCCACGAATGCCGAGGCGGCTGAACAGGCGCTGAAAGCCTACAAGAATGCGTTCTGGATTGCCGGCGGGGTTGCGAAGGCCGAAGGCATCCAGCCGCTGGCCCCCCTGTTCCCGAACATCACCAAGGCCTATCTGATCGGAGAGGCGGAGGAGACCTTTGCCACCACGCTGAAGGGGCAGGTCGCGATGCAGACCTGCGGGACCCTCGAAAAAGCCGTGGAAGCTGCATTCCGCGATGCAAAAGCCGCCGGAGACGATCATCCGGTCATTCTTCTTTCACCTGCCTGTGCAAGTTTCGACCAGTTCCGCGATTTTGAACATCGCGGAGATGTGTTCCGGAGCATCGTCCAGTCCATGATGCCGCAGGAGATGAAGGAGTTGGCTTGACCTACGTATCGTCCGCCCCATTGCTCGCACGCTCGGACATGTCCTGGCTGACCGAGTGGCGGCGGACGCTCGATTGGGGCCTGCTCGGCGGTGCTTTCTTCCTGATGGCCATCGGCCTGTTGATGTCGCTGGCGGCCGGACCGACGGCCGCGACGCGCATCGGCTATGCCGATGAATACTTCTTCGTGTTTCGTCAGGTCTGCTTTGCCGGACTGGGCGGCGTCATCATGGTGGCGGTCAGCATGCTGGACCGGACCTGGGCCCGGCGGTTTGCGACGCTGGTCTTCGTGGTCAGCCTGACGCTTATGTTCTTCATTCTAGTCTGGGGTCACGAGGCCAAGGGCGCGCAGCGCTGGTTGCGCATTGCCGGTTTCTCCCTGCAGCCGAGCGAGATGGTCAAGCCGGCGCTGATCGTGCTGGGCGGCTGGTTGCTGGCCCAGCGTGAACAGTATCCGGACGGCCCATGGGCCGTGACCGCCTTCCTCTTCTATGCCGTGACGCTTGGCCTGTTGTTGTTGCAACCCGATGTTGGCCAGTCGGTGCTGCTGACAGCGGCCTTTGTCGTGACCTTCTTTGTCAGTGGGCTGCCGTGGAAATGGGCGGCCGGATTTGCCGTTGGCGGAGTGGGCCTGTCTGCCTCCCTATATGCCCTGCTGCCGCATGTGCGGTTCCGCGTGAACAGTTTTCTCAATCCGGGATCGGCGGACACCTACCAGATCGACCGGGCGGCCGAGGCGATCGGGCGCGGCGGCCTGTTCGGCGTCGGCCCGGGGGAGGGGCAGGTGAAGATCCATCTACCGGACGCGCACACCGATTTCATCTTTGCCGTCATGGTGGAAGAGTTCGGCCTGATCGCCGCCCTCGTCCTGATGGCGATCTTCGTGCTTCTGATCCTGAGAGGGTTCCGCGCCAGTTCCCGCGTGCATGATGGCTATGCACGCGCAGCCAGTGCCGGACTCTTCACGCTGTTTGGCCTTCAGGCTGCCATAAACATTGCGGTAAACTTGGCCCTTATCCCGCCCAAGGGCATGACACTGCCATTTGTGTCCTATGGCGGCTCGTCCATGATCGGGACGGGATTGACACTGGGCCTTGCGCTGGCACTTGTGCGCGGACAAGGCACGCGCACAAGGGGCCGGTATGGCTGACACGAAAGACAAGCTGGTCATCATTGCAGCAGGCGGTACCGGCGGGCACATGTTTCCCGCCCGGGCCTTCGCTGACGAGATGCGGGCGCGGGGCTGGAAGATCGGCCTGATTTCGGACAAGCGCGGCGCGAAATATGCCAAGGACTTCCCGGCGGACTGGCTGGAGCAGGTGCAGGCGGCCTCGCCAAACTTTCGCAAACCCTGGACGCTGCCGGCCGCGGCGCTGAAGATCAATGCCGGCATTTCCCGGGCCAAGACCCTGATCCGCGAAACACGTCCCAGCCTGATGGCGGGCTTTGGCGGCTATCCGGCCTTTCCGGCGCTGGCGGCCGCGCGGCGCATGAATGTGCCGATCATCATTCATGAGCAGAACGCGGTGCTGGGCCGGGTAAACCGGCGCTTTGCCCGTCAGGCCAAGCTGGTGGCCAGCGGGTTCGAGCGCCTCGACAGGCTGCCCTCCTGGAGTGCGCATCTGGCGGTTGGCAATCCGGTGCGCGAAGCCATCCTGGCGCGGCGGGATGATCCCTTTCCGGCGACGGATGACAAGCTGACCATCCTGATCACCGGCGGCAGCCAGGGGTCGAAGATCATTGGTGAGACGATTCCGGCGGCGATTGTGGACCATGTGCCGCCGCCGCTGCAGGCGCGGTTGCGCGTCATCCAGCAGGTGCGCAAGGAACAATATGCCTTTGTCGACAACATGTATCGCCGCATGCAGATCGAGGCAGAACTGTCGCCATTCTTTGCCGACATGCCGGAAAAGCTGTCACAGGCGCATCTGGTGATCGCCCGCTCCGGGGCCGGGACGGTCTCGGAAATTGCGGCGGTGGGACGGCCTTCCATCCTGATCCCGCTGGCCATTGCCATGGACGATCACCAGGCCGCCAATGCCGAAGCGCTGACCGAGATCGGCGCGGCAGACATGATCCTTGAAAGCAATCTGTATCCGCAATTACTGGGCGGGCTGATCACAGCCCGCTTGCAGGATATAGAGGAGTTGAAAGCGCGCGCTGCGACGGCAAAGGCTTCAGCCAAGATCAATGCGGCGAAGGATCTGGCCGACATGGCGGAACGGGTGGCGGAGCTTTAGGCCACACGTGGCGCGCAGGCATGAGTCTTGTGCATTTCGGCGTCCCGCAGCCACTCCCATCCGAACGCCTCTGCGGTATCGCCATCCCGCTGGCGCAGGGCGAGGCGTTCCAGGGCTTCTTCCAGTGTCGGCGTATGCCCTTCTGGCACCCACCACATCACGAAATGCATATCCTGCATCATCTCGAACCATTCGGCCCGGCGTTCGTAAAATTTGCGGTGGATGGTACCCCAGACAAAGGTTTCGAGGCTTTTGACGTCTTCCCAGACTGTCAGATTCGCAACCAATAGCGGGTCGTCATCTATCTTTGCGTCGGTATTGCCCTGTCCAGGCTCGCCCGAGCCTTCCATCATCCAGACAAAACCCGGCATGGATTTTCCGATCCCGTTGACGAGATCGAGATTGTCCATGAAGTCCTTGACGCGCGGGTCCTCAGTCGGGGCGACAAGACGGCCGACATTCAACTGGGCCAGATGCTGGGTCATGATGGCGGCTCCCGGATGTGGTGACGCACCAGAATTGCGCCTCATTCCAGTCATGTTGGGACGTCAGGTTGGGGGTTCAAGCATTCGCCGAAAGGTTTCATGATTGCGTCATGCAGAAGCAGCGCTTGCTTCGCGCTCCCGCGTCACGGTATCGCTAGGCGTTCCCGTTTCCCTATCTGGACGATCCTGAATGACTTCTCCCACTCCTTTCGACCTTGGGCCGGCGCATATCATCGGCATCGGCGGCATTGGCATGTCCGGCATTGCGGATGTGATGATCACGATGGGCTATGAGGTGCAGGGCTCCGACATTCGCGAGTCCGACAATATCCAGCGCCTGCGCGAGCGGGGCGCAAAGATCTTTATCGGCCACAAGGCCGACAATGTGAAAGGCGCCGGAACGGTCATCATTTCCTCCGCCATCAAGGCCGGAAATCCGGAAGTGGACGCGGCGCGGGCAGCCGGCATTCCGGTGGTGCGCCGGGCCAACATGCTGGCCGAGATCACACGCCTGAAATACACGGTCTGCATTGCCGGCACGCATGGCAAGACAACGACGACCAGTATGGTTGCCGCGCTGCTGGACGGCGCGAACATCGACCCGACGGTCATCAATGGCGGCATCATCCATGCCTATGGGTCGAACTACAAGGCGGGCGAGAGCGACTGGATGGTGGTGGAGAGCGATGAAAGCGACGGCACGTTCGCCAAGCTGCATCCGACCTGCGCCGTGGTGACCAATATCGACCCCGAACATATGGACCATTACGGCTCGATGGAAAAATTGCGCGAGGCGTTCGACACGTTCGTGGAGAATTTGCCGTTCTATGGCTTTGCCGTACTGTGCACGGACCATCCGGAAGTGCAGGGACTGGCCGCGCGTGTCACCGACCGCCGGCGCATCACCTATGGCTTCAACCGACAGGCCGATGTGCGGGCCGTGAACCTGACCACCGATTTGTCCGGCGCGCATTTCGATGTGGCGCTGCGCCGGCCGGGATCGGCGCAGCCGCGCATGATCGAGAATTTGACCCTGCCCATGGCCGGCGAGCACAATGTGCAGAATGTGCTGGCCGCGGTTGCCGTGGCGCTGGAACTGGGCGCGACGGATGATCAGATCCGCAGCTCGATGGGCCAGTTTGGCGGGGTGAAGCGCCGCTTCACGCAAGTTGGGGAGTGGCTGCCCGTTGCGGATCAGCCCCCGGTGCGCATCATCGATGATTATGGGCACCATCCCGTGGAGATTTCCGCTGTGCTCAAGGCCGCGCGGGCGATGCAGGGGCAGGGGCAGGGGCAGCTGATCGCCGTGTGCCAGCCGCACCGGTATACCCGGCTGCGCGACCTGTTCGAGGATTTCTCGCGCTGCTTCGACCAGGCCGACCATGTTCTGGTGGCGCCGGTCTATGAAGCGGGGGAGAGTCCGATCGACGGAATCAGCCATGAGAGCCTTGTGGCCAGCATCTCCCGCAACGGGCATCGCGGGGCGGCGACGATTGGTTCGCTGGAGGCGTTGCCGGAGGCCCTGAAGGCGCTGGCCGAGCCGGGCGCGATGGTGGTCTGCCTGGGGGCGGGGGACATCACGAAATATGCCGCCGAACTGGCCGAAAAGCTTTCGGCCTGACGCCGGGACAGCGGCAAAACCGCTTTCCCTTTCCTCGCGAATGTGCAGGCTAGGCGGCAGATGCCGGCACACGGCACATGGGAGGATACCGCATGACCGAGACCTATATTTCGCCCGGGCAGGACGAGGAGGCGGCGATTGTGGAGTCTCAGGTCACGCCGACGGCGGGCGAAGGCGGTGTGCTGGGCAAGACGGGGCTGGCCTGGGCATGGTTCGAATGGGCCCGCAATCCCTATTACATCCTGATCATCATCTATGTCTTTGCGCCCTATTTCGCGCGTGACATCATCGGCGCGGACATCCTGGCCAGTGGCGAACTGGAGGGCATGGACCCTGAAACGGCCCGTCAGGTGGCCGGTGCGAAGGGCCAGGCGGTGGTGGCCTCCCTGTCGAAATGGGCCGGCGCGATTGCCGCGCTGACGGCCCCCTTTCTGGGCGCGGCGTTTGACCGGGGTCTCAGACGCAAGCCATTGCTGGTGCTGTTCCTCGGCGTGCTGTCGGTCCTGAGCTTCCTGCTCTGGTGGGCGGTGCCGGGCGAAGCCGGCTTTTCCACGGGCACGGTGATCGCCATCCTGATTGCCGCCTATGTCACCTATACGTTCAGCGAAGTGACGCACAATTCCATGTTGCCGGATGCGGCCCGTCCGTCGGCCCTGCCGGGCGTGTCCGGCCTGGGCCTGGCGCTGGGCAACGCGGCGGCGACCCTGTTGTTCGTGGCCATCGTGTTCATGTTCGCCCTGCCGGACATGCTGAGCTGGCCGTTTGCCGAGCCGCTGTTCGGCATCGATACGGCGAAGTATGAGCATTTCCGGATTGCCGGGCCGATCTGTGCGGTCTGGCTGGCGGTGATGATCATTCCCTTCTTCCTGTATTCGAAGGATACCGGGGTGAAGGGCACACCCTTCTTTCCATCGGTGAAGCAGGGCGCAGAGGGCGTCATCCGCACCGTGCGCAAGGCCGCGCAGTATCGTGAAGCGTTCAAATTCCTGATCGCCCGGACGATCTATGCTGACGGCATGTTCGCCCTGCTGGCGCTGGCGGCGGTCTATGTCAGCCTGTTTCTTGGCTGGGGCATTGTCGAGCTGACAGTCTATGCCATCTGGGCCTCGATCTGGGCCGCTGTGGGCGGGGTGGCCGGTGGCTGGTTCGACTCAAAGCTCGGTCCGAAGAATGCCCTTCTGATGGAATTGATGGCCATTGTGATCATCCTGTTCTTCGGCTTGTCGGTGACGCGGGACTCGATCCTGTTCGGCCTGTTCGAAAACCGGCAATTGTGGGAAGCCCCGGTCTTCTCGAGCCTGTCGGACGTCACCTATCTGCTCAACGGCGCCCTGATCGGCGTGTTCGCGACGGCCAACATCTCGTCCAGCCGGTCGATGCTGGTGCACATTGCGCCGACCCATATGCGGGGCGAATTCTTCGGCCTGTATGCGATTGCCGGAACCGTGACCGTCTGGATCGGCCCGCTGCTGATCGAGCTGTTCACGACCTGGTCGAACAGCCAGCGCGTCGGCATGTCGGCCATCGCGCTGTTGTTCTTCCTGGGCTTTGCGGTGCTGACCACGGTGCGGGTCGGGCGCACCCCGGCAGAATAGGGCAGGGCCCTGACCTAGCTGGTCGGTCCGAACGGACTGCCGCCCTTGGTGACCCGGGTGATCTCGTCGACCCGGCGCGGGCGGAGATAGAATTTGTCGCTGATTGTCCGTGAGGACTTCAGGAAACCACCCAGCTTGCTGTCATGCTCGTAGACGACTTCCGCCAGGATGATTGATCCGGGCGTCGACACGATACCGTCCGGCAGCTCGATCGAGGCCCCCTTGGCATAGGCCGTCATCATGTAGGAATCCGACCAGTCGACAACCGGCTTGCCGTCACCCTTGTCGACGATGCTGGACAGCCGCATCGTGGCGCTCTTGGCGTCATAGGGCTGCATCATCACTTCGGCTGCGGCGAACATTTCCTTCATGTCGTCATCGGTGACCGTGGCCAGACGGGCCGTCAGGTCGCCGAGGCTGGCCGTGGTCGAGGTCACGCGGCGGTCGACGCGCATCAGCAGGCTGAGCTCGACTGCGCCGAGATAGATCAGGATCAGGACGGGGGCGATCAGGGCGAATTCGACCGCCGAGACACCTTCCTCATTGTAGCGGATGCCGCGCACGCCACGCCATTTCAGGCGGGGGTTCAACCGGGAAAGAAGCGATTTCACAGACATGGTCATCAGTCTCCGAAAGGTTCGTTGCGGAACACCGCATTTGATTGCAGCAGATGGCGGTTGTTCGGAAGATTGGACAACGGCGTTGATATCCAGGGTGTCAGCAATTCCCATTCATACAGAACACGGATTGCCACCACGTCGTTGGCGGAACCGGGATCATACCGGAAATCGGAATCATCGATCTCGCCATCTTCGTCCAACGGCGTGGTGATATCGGCAGAGCCGAAATTGTCGAGCGACCGCACGTCGATATAGAGATGGTCATCGCAATTCAGCAGATTGTAGAATTTCGAGCAGACTTCGGTGCGGAACTCGACCTTGGTGAAGCCGCTGTCCTGGGCCTGGCCCGTGCGGATCTTCCGGGCAGCTTCCGCCAGAGCATGTTCCAGCACCGAGGCCATGATGAACACCAGGCAGACTTCCATGAGGCCGAAAATCAGGAAAAAGAACGGCACGGAGACAAGGGCAAATTCGACTGCCGCGATGCCGCGACGGTCCTCGCACCATTGTTCGAACTTGCGGCGCAGCCTCGGCGCGACAATTCCATTTTGTTTTGTCAGTATCATGACCCAAACCACCCTCATGAGTAGAGGGTCACCCTAGACGATCTGGGTTGTCATGCCGTTGCAGAGAAATGTTGAATTTTATCGAATTCTGCGCGGGGTCAATTTGCCGACGGCAACCTGGCACAGCTAGCGCGCTTCGGTGGTTTCCTTCACGCCCTGCTGTTGCTGCAGTTGCTGGTCGAAATGGGCCGGATTGTCCCCTGGATTGAGGGTGGGGCGGCAGGTTGGCGCGCAGTCATAGGTAAAGCTGGAACCGGACCGATTGACGGTGACAAGATTTGCTTCATCGGCCGTCACGACAATGTCGGACGAGAAGATCTGGCGGCCGGACTTGTCAAAGACCAGCAGATTGGTTGTGCCGAAGGACTTGCCGGTCAGGAACAGGAGCTGGTCATCATGAACGGAGACATCCGCAATCGCCGGATTGCCGAGCACGATGCTGGCGGCCTCGCTGCGCAAGTGCAGGGGTATCGTCTTGTTGAGCTCAACGGAAATTGGTCCCGCAAGAGCTGCCTGGGACAGGGTTGCCGCAATTGCCGGCAGGACGCAGAACTTCGCGAACAGGTTCATCTGGCTGGCTCCAAGGATCAATCAGCACCGGCACCTTCCATGAAGAAGGTTGCGCGTTTCCTAACCGGGTTTCCGATAAGATGGATTTTACACACGCCCGACTTTATACTAGGGAAACAGCTATCGGACCGAATCAGCTGTAGCCGATTTTTGCGGGCATACAGATGGTAAACAAATCCCTCACCTGCCTTCATGGATTTTCTCTTTTCTTTCATGTGATGTTGAGAATGATCGGGTAGGTTCCATCATGTTCCGGGTAGAGGATTTTGCCGGGGCAAAAACAATTGCATGATGGGAGTTTCCAATGTTTGCACGTTTTCTGAAAGACGAGTCTGGTGCCACGGCTATTGAATATGGCCTGATCGCTGCTCTGATCGCTGTCGCTATCATCGGTGGTGCTACCGCCCTTGGTAAGTCTGTGAACTCCAAGTTCCAGAACGTCGCTACGTCGATGGACGGTGCTTAAGTCCAAGGCGAACGCCTAGACTTGACAATGAGGCCGCCTGGGCAACCAGGCGGCCTCTTTCATGTTCGGCCGTCGGATTTTAAAAACTTCCTTCAGTCTTTTCGGGCAGGTTGGCCAGAGAAAACCGACCTGAAGGACGTTTCCATGATCTTGTCCCTGTTCGCCAGCCTGTTCCTGGCCCTGTGCGTGTTCGCCGCATTACATGACGTGAACCGCTTGACCATTCCGAACTGGCTGAACCTGACATTGGCGCTGCTTTTCGTGCCGGCAGCCGCCGTCTCCGGCGTGCCGCTGGAAATCATTGGGGGCCATGTCATTGCTGCTGCCTGCGCCTTGTTGATTGCGTTCGGCCTGTTCGCTTTCAACATCGTCGGGGGAGGGGACGCCAAGATGATACCCGCGGCAATGTTGTGGGTCGGTCCTTCCGCAAGCATCACATTCCTGTTCACGATGGCCTTGGCCGGCGGTGCCTGCGCTATCATCATTATCCTTGTGCGCATGACGATGCCTGCAGAGGCCGTGCCGGGCGCCATTCGTGCTCCGTTTGAGGAAAAGGCGGGTGTGCCATACGGGGTGGCGATTGCCGCAGGCGTTTTTGCGGCCGGGGCGGAGTCCCCGTTCCTTGCCGAAGTGTTAACGCGGATCAGCAATTTCGGTTAACGATGCTTTAGGCAGCATATGAAATGTTCATCCCTGATCGGACATCGCTGAGTCGAACACGATTTTCCGAGGTGTCGTATTTCCGGAGGAGTGGGGCCTCATGTCGCCAATTCGTCTAATCATTCTGATCGGAGCTGCCATTGCCGCCATCGCGGCGGCATTCCTGGTCCGGAACCTGGCCCAGCAGGGTCCGTCCGCACCGGCGCAGCCGACGACGGTGATCGAGCATATGGAGATCACCGAGATCAAGGTGCTCGTCGCGCAACGCGACCTGTCAATTGGCGACTACGTTTCCGTGGATGATCTAAAATGGGCCAACTGGCCCGAGAAGAGCATCGTGCCGGGATTTCACACAGATGAAGACTCCCCGGATGCGATCGAACTTGTGGCCGGCAGTGTCGTGCGCGTGCCGATCTTCCAGAACGAGCCGATTCATCCACGCAAACTGGTCAAGAAGGGCGACACCGGCACGATGGCGGCGCTGATCGAGCCGGGCATGCGTGCCATTTCGGTGGAGATTTCAACCGAGTCGGCCTCCGGTGGCTTCATCCTGCCAAATGACCGTGTCGACGTGATCCTGACCTATGAAGTCACTGTGCAGACGGGTGATACGATGGTCGACAAGACCGCCACCAGCACCATCCTTCAGAATGTACGCGTTCTGGCGATTGACCAGGTATACCTCACCGAGGAGGACGATGGCGCCGCGCAAGTGGGCAATACCGCCACGCTGGAAGTTGACAGCAAGGAAGCCGAACTGATCGCGATGGCCCAGCGCAAGGGCGAGCTGATGCTGGCGCTGCGCCCCTGGTCGGATGTCGGCGATACATTTGATCGCGACGCCCGGATTGATCTGCTCGAGAATGGCGGCAGCAATAATGGCGGCATCCAGGTCTATCGCAGCGGCAAGCAATCGACTGCCGGTGTGGGGGGAAGTTGAGTATGAAGACGTCGCACATCCTTCCGGGCCTGCTGGCCCTGTCCACAGCCCTTTCCGCAGCGCCTGCCGCAATGGCTGCGCCGGACACGATCGGGGCCCGGATCACCCATCCCGGCGAGTCGGCCTACAGCGAGCAGGTCACGATCAATGTCAATAAATCGATGGTCGTCGAACTCGACACGCCAGCGGCAGACGTTGTGATCACCAATCCCGAGATCGCCGATGCGGTGGTCCAGACGGCCAAGCGCATCATCTTCCGGGGAGTCAGTTTCGGTCAGACAAACGCCTTTGTCTTCGACCGTGCCGGGAACCAGATCCTGAACCTGGAAATCGATGTCGAAATGGATATGGCGGCGCTGCAGCAGCTGATTGCGCGCCACGTGCCGAACGCCCGTGCCCGGATCGAAAGCGTGAATGGAAATGTCGTTCTGACCGGAACGGCAGACAGTCTTTCTGCGGCGGACGCCGTTGAGCGCCTTGTTTCGGCCTATGTCCGGGCAGGGGACGACACGCAGGTCATCAACATGATGAACATTGCGGCGAAGGATCAGGTCCTGTTGGAAGTGCGCATTGTCGAGATGCAGCGCAATGCGGTCAAGCAATTGGGGATCAATTTGACCGGCTCGCCAGGTTTCGGTGACCTCGCCGCCCTTGTCGAGCGCCAGCTGTTCACTGACAACGGGACGGGTGTCTTTGTCGATTCCGGTACTACGACGCTTGCGCCCGGGCTGCCATACTCGCTGAATGGCGATCTCGGAAGTTCGTTGAGTTTTCCGATACAAGGTCAGAGCCTTGGCGGGTTTGGCGGTACGTTCAGCTATCAGAATTATGTCGGCACGGACCTTCAGTCGAGCATCGGCGCGGACATCAACGCCCTTGAGCGGATCGGCATTGTCCGTACGCTGGCGGAACCGAACATTGTCGCGATCTCTGGCGAGAGCGCACAATTCCTTGCAGGCGGTGAGTTCCCCGTGCCGGTTGGCCAGGACAATAATGGCCGCATCACGGTGGAGTTCAAACCCTATGGCGTGGGGCTCGGCTTCACACCGGTTGTGCTGTCGGAAGGGCGGATCTCGCTGAAAGTGTCGACCGAGGTTTCCGAACTGACATCCGAAGGCGCCTATCAGGGCACGAGTTCCACCACGATCGACGATGAGGGCAATATCATCACCGTCGAGGGCGCGACTCTGCCGGCCCTGTCGGTGCGGCGAGCCGAGTCGACCATCGAGCTTCCCTCGGGCGGATCCATGATGATGGCAGGCCTGATCCAGACGCGGTCGCGCCAGACGCTGGACCAGGTGCCGGGCCTGAAGAAGCTTCCGATCCTGGGCGCGCTGTTCCAGTCCCGCGACTTTGTGCAGGAAGAGACGGAACTGGTCGTGATCGTGACACCCTACCTGGTCGATCCGACATCGAAGGACCAGCTGCGCACGCCGGCAGAGGGCTTTGCCAATGCCTCGGATGCGAAGACGATCTTCTTCGGCAAGCTGAACGAACAATATGGCAAGAACGGCGCCAAGGTGGATGCGGAAGACTATCGCGCACCTGTCGGATTTATCGAGGAATAGGGGACGGATCATGAGCAAGCTGACCACTTCATCTCTGGCCCTCGCAGCGGCCGTCGGAGCCCTGACGATCACGGCCTGTTCGAGCGCTGCGCCGACGGCCGTGCCGCAGGCCTACCTTCAGGGTACACCGCTGGACCGCAATCCGATCGGTGTGGCGAAGCGCACTGAATTCCTGGAAATCGACATTCACCCCTCCGCCAGCCAGCTGAGCCTGAGTGACAAGGCGCGGATCCGAAACTTCGTGGCTGACTACCGGTCTGTGGGGCATGGCCCGCTGATCATGTCGCTGCCAATGTCGAGCGCGAACCCGCAACTGGCCGTACAGGCGACCGCTGAAGCGCGCGAGATCGCCTGGGAGAATGGTGTCGCCTATGAGGAAATCGCCGGCGGTACGCATGGGGAAGAATCGGACGTGTCCGAGCCCCTGATCCTGGCGTTCCAGTCCTATGAGGCGATTGCGCCCGATTGTCCGTCGCTGGCTTCGCTCGATATGGGCGACATGTCCTCGAACAATGAGCTGCCGACGCTTGGTTGCGCGGTGCGCACCAATCTGGCGGCGATGATTTCCGATCCCGGCGACCTGCTGGGACAGCGGTCCCTGGACCAGGGCGATCCGGTTCGCCGCGCGACGATTCTCGACAAGTTCCGCAAGGGTGAAGTCACCGGGGCGGAACGGGGCGAAAATGAATCCGGCACCGTGTCAACGGCGGTTGGCAATTAGGGCCGGTGAGAGAGGTTTGGTAGATCATGTCTAACGAGAATGCACTGTTCGACGAAGACTTCGAAGATGTCTTTTCAGATGATCCGCTGGCTGACCTTGTGAGGCCGGCAGAGGAGGCGGACTCCGCCGTTGAAGAGGATGGGGAAGCCGCTTCGGACGGTGTGGTGGCAGACAATGATGCCGGCATGATCAGTCCGGCGGAGCCAGCCGGCGGCGACGCGATGCTGCCCGCTATCTCGATCAAGCTGTTCTATGAACGCCAGGAAACACGCGGCCTGATGGAAGTCTGCGCGCATGACCGCCGCATGGGCCGCGCGACGATCGAATGCATTCCGGGCGGCATTCCGGCGGCCATCGCCTATATGAGCGAAAATCCGACCCCGAACCTGCTGATGATTGAATCCTCGGATTCCGCGGCGCAGGTGCTGCGGGAGATCGACGCGCTGGCAGAGCATTGCGACGAGACCGTCAAGGTGATGGTGATTGGCGCAGTGAACGACATCATGCTGTATCGCCAATTGATCGCACGCGGCGTCAGCGAATACCTCGTGCCACCCTTCCAGCCACTGCAGATCATTCGGTCCATCGGCGACCTGTTCATCAATCCGGATGCGCCATTCGTCGGCAAGCAGATATCCATTGTGGGCGCCAAGGGCGGGGTAGGGGCCTCGACCATTGCGCACAATCTGGCCTGGGCCCTGTCGGAGAATGTGAAGGTCAACACAACCCTGGTCGATCTCGACCTGTCCTTCGGGACCACTGCGCTCGACTTCAATCAGGAAACGCCGCAGACCGTGGCCGACGCGCTTCTGGCGCCGGAGCGGGCTGATGATGCCGTGATCGAGCGGCTTCTCGCCAAGCCAACTGACCGCCTCTCCCTGTTCACGGCGCCGGCCACGATCAATCAGATCATGGACATCCCGGACGAAGCCTATTCGGTGGTGATCGAGGGCGCCCGGCGCAACGTGCCCTATCTGGTGCTGGACCTGCCGCACATGTGGTCAAGCTGGATGCTCAACACGCTGGTTGCGTCCGACGAGGTCATCATTGTGTGTCAGCCGGACCTGGCTTCCCTGCGCAACGGCAAGAACATGATTGACCAGATGAAGGCCAAGCGCCCGAATGATCATCCGCCCCGCCTCGTGCTGAACATGAGCGGCGTGCCGAAGCGACCCGAGATTCCCGTGAAGGACTTTGCCGCGGCAATCGGGGTGGAACCGGAGATCATCCTTCCCTTTGATCCGGAACTGTTCGGTACGGCAGCCAATAATGGCCAGATGATTTCCGAAACCGATGCGACCTCGAAATCGTCGCAGGCAATCGATCATCTCGCCTCGACCCTGACTGGCCGCACCATCGTTCCGCAGGAGAAGTCGTTCCTTAAGAAGTTGCTGGGAAAGTGACCCATAGGGGGACCCTTGAATGGCATTTGGAAAACGATCCGCTTCCAGCAGTCCGGTAGCCGCGCCGGCAGCGCCGGCCCCCAAGCCGGCCGCGCCTGCGCCGAAGCCGAAGCCTGTGTCGAAAAAGCCGCCCGTGCCGGATCCGGTTCCGGTCAAGGGCGCGCCGAAACCTCCTTCCGAAGGAGGTAAGCCCGTGCGCGTTCAGGCGCCGGAGGCCAAGCCGGAACCCGTCCGCAAGGTGGTTCAGCAATCTGACCAGTACTATGCGACGAAGATGACCATCTTCAATGCGCTGATCGATACGATCGACCTGTCGCAACTGGCGCAGCTGGACGCCGAGAGCGCGCGCGAGGAGATCCGCGACATCGTCGTGGAAATCATCAGCATCAAGAATGTTGTGATGTCGATCTCCGAGCAGGAGCAACTGCTGGATGACATCTGCAACGATGTGCTGGGCTATGGCCCGCTGGAGCCGCTGCTGGCGCGCGACGACATCGCCGATATCATGGTGAACGGCGCTGACACGACCTATATCGAGGTCAACGGCAAGATCGAACGGACCAATATCCGGTTCCGCGACAATGCGCAGCTGATGAACATCTGTCAGCGGATCGTGAGCCAGGTTGGACGCCGGGTGGACGATTCCTCGCCGATCTGTGACGCTCGCCTTCTGGACGGGTCTCGTGTGAACGTGATCGCCCCGCCCCTGGCGATTGATGGTCCGACCCTGACCATTCGTAAGTTCAAGAAGGACAAGCTGCGCCTTCAGGATCTGGTGAATTTCGGGTCGATTTCCGAACCCGGCGCAGACATCCTGCGCATCATCGGACATTCGCGCTGTAACGTGCTGATCTCCGGCGGTACAGGCTCGGGGAAGACGACGCTTTTGAACTGCCTGACCGGATTCATCGATCCGACCGAGCGGGTCATCACCTGCGAAGACTCGGCCGAATTGCAGCTGCAGCAGCCGCACGTTGTCCGTCTCGAGACGCGCCCGCCGAACATCGAGGGATCGGGCGAGATCACGATGCGGGACCTGGTGAAGAACTGTCTGCGTATGCGTCCGGAGCGGATCATCGTGGGCGAGGTGCGTGGACCGGAAGCGTTCGACCTGTTGCAGGCCATGAACACGGGCCATGACGGGTCAATGGGCACACTGCACGCCAACAGCCCGCGCGAGGCCCTCAGCCGTGTCGAATCCATGATCACGATGGGCGGTTTCTCGCTGCCGGCAAAGACGATCAGGGAAATGATCGTCGGCTCCATCGATGTCGTCGTGCAGGCCTCGCGTCTTCGCGACGGGTCGCGCCGCATCATGAACATCACGGAAGTCATGGGTCTGGAAGGGGACACAATCGTCCTGCAGGACGTGCTCAAATACGAAATCGAGGGCGAGGATGATGACGGCAAGGTGCGCGGTGTCCACCGGGGCACCGGCGTTGGCCGTCCGCGCTTCTGGGAGCGCGCATCCTATTACAATCTCGAGCGTGATCTTGCGGTTGCGCTGGATGCGCTGGGAGCCTGACGCATGGATGGAAACATGATCATCTATGTCATTGCCGGCCTGGCATTCCTGACCATTGCAGGGCTTGGCCTGGCATTGACCGGCGGGCAGAATGACAATGCACGCAAGCGGGCCAAGGCCATCGGGTCCGGTGGGACAGGGGCCGGCAAGCGCGGAAAGGTGATGGACGAGAACGCCAAGCGCCGCCAGAAAACCCAGGAAATGCTGGAGAGCATGCGGAAGCAGGACAAGGAGCGCCGCAAATCCATCCAGCCCCAGAACCTCAAGGCGCGCCTGACGCAGGCCGGTCTGGACGTTCCGGTTTCGGCTTTCTGGATCTTCTCCCTGATCCTGGGCATGGGGCTTGGCGGCCTGGTCTATGTGCTGGGCTTTGACGGGCTGGTCATCAGCGGCATTTCGTTCAAGAGCCGTCCGGCGCTGGTCGGCGGCGCGTTCTTCGTCGGCGCGTTCGGCTTGCCACGCGTGCTGCTTGGCTTTCTTACCAATGGCCGCAACAAGAAGATGATCAACCAGTTTGCCGATGCGCTGGACATCATCGTGCGCGGCGTGAAATCAGGCCTGCCGCTGAATGAAAGCGTCCGGATCATTTCCCGCGAATCCCCTGAGCCGCTGCGCACAGAATTTGCCATGTTGTCGGACAATCTCGCCATGGGCGCCGGGCTTGAGCGGTCCCTGGGCACATTTTACAAGCGCGTGCCATTGCAGGAAGTGAACTTCTTCATAATCGTGCTGATGATCCAGTCCAAGGCCGGCGGTAACCTGTCCGAGGCGCTCGGTAACCTGTCCAGCGTCATCCGGGCCCGCAAGATGATGCGGGAGAAGGTGAAGGCAATGTCTTCCGAGGCGAAAGCCTCTGCGATGATCATTGGCGCGCTGCCCTTCGTGGTCGGGTTCCTGGTCTATCTGACGACCCCGGCCTACGTCATGCAGCTGTTCACCACCGATACCGGCCACCTGTTCCTCACCATCGGTGTCGTGATGATGTCCATGGGCATCTTCGTGATGCGCAAAATGATCAATTTCGACCTTTAGGAGACGGCGATGACGGACATTCTGACATCGCTGGCCAAGCCTGACGCCATTGCCGCCCTGCTCGTGGCGCTGGCCGTATTTGCGACGGTCATCTCCATCCTTCTGCCCTATCTGCAGACAGACAAGCTGGAAACCCGCCTGAAGGCCGTGACCGAGCAGCGTGAGAAGCTGCGCAAGCAGAGCCGCGCGGCCATGGAGAACAAAGGCCTTCGGCGCACGGATGATTCCATGGTCGGGAACATCTCGTCGAAGCTGAACCTCGCCAAGGCCCTGGAAGACCCGAACATTGTAGACAATCTGGCGAAGGCGGGCCTGCGTGGACCGGCGCCGTTGGCTGCGTTCTATTTTGCGCGGATGACCCTGCCCTTTGCCGGTGCGCTGCTGACGTTTCTGTATATCTTCTTCGTCAATGATCACGGCTTCTCCATGCCGCTGAAATACGGTTCGCTCCTGTTCGGGGCCGCGGCCGGTTTCTATGCGCCGAACCTGTATGTCAGCAATGTTGCCCAGAAGCGCCAGCAATCGATCATGCGGGCCTTTCCGGACGCGCTGGACATGCTGCTGATCTGTGTTGAGGCGGGGATGTCCATAGAACTGGGCTTTTCCAAGGTCAGTCAGGAAATCGGCTCGGCCTCTCCCGAACTGGCGGAGGAATTCGGCCTGACCGTTGCCGAACTCTCCTACCTGCCGGAACGGCGTCAGGCCTATGAAAACCTTGCCAGGCGGACCGGAAATGACGGTATCAAGGCCGTGTGTATGGCGCTGGGCCAGGCCGAACGCTACGGTACGCCGCTGGGCGACGCCTTGCGCATCATGGCCAAGGAAAACCGGGACATGCGCATGGCGCAGGCCGAGAAGAAGGCCGCCGCCCTGCCGGCCCAGCTGACCGTGCCGATGATCCTTTTCTTCCTGCCGGTTCTGTTCCTTGTGGTTCTGGGCCCAGCCTATATCGGCTTCAAGGCATCGCAGGCGGGTGGCTCCTTCGCGGAAACGCCGGTCGAACAGAGTGACACGAACAGGGGCTGAGGTCCGGGTGACTTCAGTAAGGCGCGCCCGTCGGCTGGTCCGGCGGGCGTTGCCGTTTCTGCTGGCGATCAGCCGGGTGTGCGGCGCAGGCGCAGGCCGGACCCGGCCGGAGACGGGGCAGGGTCTTCGGCTTCTGAGTCCTGGGGCGGGCCTGCCAGGGCAAGACTGCTGCTGTCGACCGGGACGGATGAACTGGGGGAGGGGGTGACCGCTTCCGGCGCTGGCTCCGGTGCAGCTTCCAGCGCTTCCCAGGACCGGACAGGCTGTACCATGGCGCGCAGCAGGTCGGTATTCTTCTGCACAATGCTTTCCGGCGCGAATCGGCTGGAGACTTCCGCCATCTCGTCATAGCGGCCCTGCAGGCCGAGGATGAGCGCCAGATTTTCCGTCACGCGCAAATCGGCGTCGGGCTGGGCGGCTGCCGTTCGAAGCTTGGTCTCCGCGCCTGTGAGATCCCCGCTCAACGCCAGCGAGAGGCCATAATTGGTAAGGGTTGTGGTCCGGTTCGGATCCAGTGCCAGCGCCTTGTCATAGGCGGCCTGAGCCATGTCGTGGCGCTCCATCTTGTCCAGCGTGACGCCGAAAGCAGACCAGGCTTCCGGCCGGTCTGGAGCAAGAACTGCAGCCTTTTCGTACGCGCGGGCGGCGCCCATCATGTTGCCTTCGGCGGAAAACACCCGGCCCAGCGCCATCAGCGCTTCCGTGCTTTCCGGATGTTCAACCAGGGTCTTGGACAGAACCTCGATGGCCCGTTCATTGGAGCCAATGCCGCGCAGGGCCGCCACGAAGGTCATGGCCGTATCGAGATCCTTCGGATTCTTGTTGTACTCATTGGACCAGAAATTGGCCTTGGTGAGCGGGTCGGAATTGTTCGCCGCCTCGATCTCTTCCGGCGTGGCCGGTTTCATCGCATCCTCAATGGCGCGGGCGAGTTCTGCCTGTGCTTCCTGTTCCGGATCCGGCGCGGAGGCGCATGCGGCGACCGCCAGACACAGCGCAGTCAGGGACGTTTTGGCTCTGGACATCGGAAAGCTCCGGGTTTGTATCTGGTGCACTGCCAGTGAGTCTGGACCAGAGGGCGTCAAGGATCAGTTAACGCCTCACCAGATTCCATTAACTCTTCGCCGTGAAAGGCCCCGTTTCCATGCACAAGAGCTTCACCGCCGACCCGAAGGGCGCCGTTGACGTCTTCCTCTATACCGCCGCCGAATTCAAAATGTTGGAGAACGATCCGTTCCCGTCTGCCAGATCCATTGCCGAGGGGCAGGATTTCACCGGTGCGGCAGGGCAGATCGTGCTGGTGCCGGGCGACAAGGGTGACCTTGCCCGGATCCTGTACGGCCTCGGCAAGGGCAAGGACGCCCTGGCCGTCGCAGGCCTGTCTGCCAAGCTGCCGAAGGGGACCTACCGAGTCCTGGCTTCGGGGGGGCTGCGCTTCGACCAGATCGCAGCCGGATGGGCCGACGGGGCCTACCGGTTCGATCGCTATCTCAAGGACAAGGCTGCGCCACCGCAATTGCTTCTCCCCGAAGGACAGGATGCCGACGCGCTGAGCCGGGAGGCGGATGCGTGCGCCCTGTTGCGGGACCTGGTGAACACGCCCGCTGCCGATATGGGACCCCAGGACATTCAGGCGACCATTTCCGACATGGCGGAACGATTTGGCGCAACGCTGACCACCATCATCGGGGATGCGCTACTGGAGCAGAACTATCCGATGGTGCACGCGGTCGGCCGCGCGGCGGTTTATGAGCCGCGCTTCATGGAACTCGAATGGGGTGACCCGTCCCATCCCAAACTGGCGCTGGTGGGCAAGGGGGTCACCTTCGATTCCGGCGGGCTCGACATCAAGCCGGGGTCCGGCATGCGCATCATGAAGAAGGATATGGGCGGGTCGGCCCATGTGATTGCCCTGACGCAGCTGATCATGAGCGCGAACCTGCCAGTGCATCTGAAACTCTATGTCCCGTCGGTGGAAAATGCGGTGGCCGGCAATGCCTTCCGTCCGGGGGACGTGCTGTCCAGCCGCAAGGGCCTGACCGTCGAGATCGACAATACCGACGCCGAAGGCCGCCTGATCCTGGCGGATGCGATTGCGCGGGCCTGCGAGGAGAAACCGGACCTGTTGATCGATTTCGCGACCCTGACAGGGGCCGCACGCGTGGCGCTCGGGCCGGACCTGGCACCATTCTATACGGATGACGAAGACATAGCGGACGCCTTAGAGGCAGGCTCGAAGATCTCCGGCGATCCGGTCTGGCGCATGCCGCTATGGGATCCGTACCTGGCCGATCTGAAAAGTCCGATTGCCGATCTCGTCAATTCAGGCGGACGCTTCGCCGGATCGATCACGGCGGCCCTGTTCCTGAAACAATTCGTGGATGCTCCGAGCTGGATGCATTTCGATGTCTGGGCCTGGCGGCTCGGAAAGTACGGGCGGCCGGAAGGGGCGGCGCCTTGCGGCCTGCGGGCAGCCTGGTCCATGCTGCAGACCCGATTTGGCGAGGATTAAGACGAGGAAAGCGGATGGCGCGGATTTGGCTGCTTGTTGTGACGGGCGTGCTTCTGGCCGGGCAGGGACTGGCGCAGGTGTCGGAGATGGTGCGGGTTCCGGCGCCGGAAGACCTGGCAGCCCTTCCGCTTTATGAAGACGATGGAGCAGGCCTGGCCGATACCGAAATCTGGACCGATACCGGCACGGAACGCTGGGCGCGCAATGTCTCCCATCCGACGCTGCTGCCGGTCTTGCCCGATCCTGAAGAAGCCACTGGCGCAGCCGTGATCGTCGTGCCCGGCGGCGGGTTCCAGTTCGTCTCGATGGACAATGAAGGCTATCCGATTGCGCACTGGCTGGCCGAACAGGGCGTGGCTGCATTTGTCCTGAAGTATCGCGTCATGCAGACGCCGGAAGCGGAAGCGGAGTTTGATGCGCACATGCAGCGCATGTTCGCCCCGACGCCCGACATGACCCCGATTGATGTGCGTCCCGGCATTCCGCCGGCTGTGGAAGATGCCCAGGCGGCCCTGGCCATGGTGGAGGCCCGCGCTGCGGAATGGGGCATCGACCCGGATCGCATCGGCATGCTGGGATTCTCGGCCGGAGCAATCACGACCCTCGGCACCGTTCAGGCCGAGGACGGCGCGTCCCGTCCGGATTTCATCGGCTATATCTACGGCCCGATGACAGCTACGACCGTGCCCGAGACGGCGCCGCCCATGTTCGTGGCCCTGGCGGCCGATGATGCGCTGTTCGGACAGCAAGGATTTGGTCTGGTGGAAGCCTGGCAGTCTGCCGGCAAGCCGGTGGAGCTACATTTCTATGACAGCGGCGGACACGGGTTCGGATCATATCGGCGCGAAAACCCGGCGGATGGCTGGTTCGACCAATTCCTGCGCTGGATGGATGGGCGCGGCCTGCGCGAGGCAGAGGCCGGCCAGGAGCCGGTCAGTCGACGATATCGGGACTGAGCACGCGCACTTCCGACAGCCGGATGGCCTCACGTACACGGCCCCGCAGGACCAGCGTGTCGATGTTTTCGGGATCGGATATCATCGCCGCCTCGACATCGGCCATGGCGGCGTCCAGCTGATCGAGATTGAGATGCGCCTCTGCCCGGAACTGGCGGGCGATGGACATGCCGGGGGCAAGCGCGAGTGCGAGATCGAGATCCTTCTTCGCGTCTGACCACTGGCCGAGCATCAGATGGGCGCTGGCCCGGTCTACCAGCAGGTCCGGCGTGTCCGGCTTCAGCTTTAGCGCGTTGGTGAATGTGACAATGGCCGCTTCGGGGGCCCCGGCCTGCAGCCAGGCATTGCCGGACTGGATGAGGTATTCCGCGCGCTGGTCGATTGTGCCGCCATCGACCGAATTGGCCAGCTGTTCGAGGCGGGCGGCGCCCTCATCCTCGCGGCCGAGGGCAATCAGCGCCAGCGCCGTGCATTGGCGCGCCCCGGGCCGGTTGCCCTGGTAAGTCCAGGTCAGACCGTCCTCATAGGCTTCTTCGGGATCGATCTCGATCTTGGCAACGCAGGCTTCCAGCCGCTCGGCCTCACGCACATCAATGGTCGCGCTGGCAGACTGTGACAGCGCCAGGGAGGCGACGGCAAGGGCTAAGAGGGACATGGATCAAGGGCTCCGGACGCGGTATCAGGGGTGTTAGACCCGACAGGAGCCGCCAGCGCAAATGACAGATACGACATCTCTGCTTTTTGTCTTCGGGCTCGGCTATAGCGCGTTGCGTCTGGCCGAGCGGCTGAAGGCGCGCGGGATTGCCGTCGCCGGCACGGTGCGGAGCGAGGAAAAGGCCGCCGCACTGCGTGCCGATGGGGTCCGGGCCGAAGTGTGGAACGGACAGGGGCTGCCGGACATCCCGGACGGAGCACACTGGCTGGTGACCCTGCCGCCGGACGAGGACGGCTGTCCGTCGGCGCGGGTCGCGACCTATGCCGAACCGGGGGCGGCCAGCGTGACCTATCTGTCCACGACGGGGGTGTATGGAGACCTTGGGGGCGGCTGGGCGATGGAGTGGAGCCCGGTCGATCCCGGCTCTGACCGGGCCAGGGCGCGGGTTCTGGCAGAGCAGCAATGGATGGATGCGACGGACGGTGCGGCGCGGATAGTGCGCCTGCCGGGCATCTACGGTCCGGGCCGCTCGCCCTTCGGGAAGCTGCGCAACGGCAAGGCGCATCGCGCGGTCAAGCCGGGACAGGTTTTCTCGCGCGTGCATGTCGACGACATTGCACGCGGCCTCGAGGCCCTGTTGGACCGCCCGGACCTGCATGGCATTTTTCATTTGTGTGATGACCTTCCGGCTCCACCACAGGATGTGACGGCCTTTGCCGCCAACCTGTTACAGATGACGCCGCCCCCGGAAGTGCCGTTCGAGGCAGCGGGGCTCAGCCCCATGGCAAAGAGTTTCTATGCCGAGTGCAAGCGCGTTTCCAATGCGCGTGCCAAGGCGGCGCTTGGCTGGCGGCCCCTGTACCCGACATATCGGGAGGGTCTGCGCGCCGTGCTGGCGGCGGAGGACGGCCGATAAAAAAGCCCCCTCCGGTCAGGAGGGGGCAGGTATCGGGGATAATTTCTTGTACTATTGTGTTTTCGGATTAAGCGGTCACGGAGTCGCGCTGGCGGGCATGTTTGCCTTCGCAGATCTCTTCAACGATCTTGGCGTTGAAATCGCCCAGATCATCCGGTGAGCGGGACGTGACCAGGCCACCATCAACAACGACGGATTGATCCTTCACGATGCCACCGGCATTCTTCAGATCCTGCTGGATGGCGGGGTAGCCGGTGACCTCGCGGCCATTGACGAGATTTGCCGAAATCAGAACCTGCGGGCCGTGGCAGATGGAGAAGACCGGTTTCTTCTGTGCAAAGAAGTCCGATACAAAGGATTTCGCCGTCTCATTGGTGCGCAGGGCGTCCGGGCTGAACAGGCCGCCCGGGATGAGCAGGGCGTCGAAATCCTCGGCCTTGGCCTCGTCCAGGGACAGGTCGACCTTGTATTTGTCGCCATGTTCACGATGCTGGTTGGCATGAATGAAGCCTTTTTCGGTCGAGACAATCATGGTCTCGCCGCCTGCGGCCTCGATGGCCTCTTTCGGGCTGGTCAGTTCGATTTCCTCGAACCCGTCAGTTGCGAGGATCGCCATTTTTCGGCCTTGTGCGCGTTGGTTTGACATGGGGCATGTCTCCTTGATCTGGTGTTGTCACCGCGCTGCAACCCATGGTGAGGGAGCGCGGGCGGACGGATCATCCCGTCCTGCACCAGATCAATGGCCGGGCAGGGCCATCGTTCCGATTAAATCGGGGAAAGGTCAGGCCTTCGCCGCATGCGCAATATCGGCGCAAGTCGCCTTCAGCCGGGCGATGTCCTGATCGCGGGACAGGCGATGGTCACCATCCTTGATCAGGGTAAAGACGAGATCGCTCGACGTGATCGTGTCGACAAGCCGTTCAGCGTGCTTCCACGGCACGTCCACATCCTCTTTTCCCTGAAGAATGCGCACGGGCACATCAATCCGGATGGGAGCGTCGAGAATTTGCCAGGTCCGGCCATCCTCGATCAGGGCCCGGGTGATGGTGTAGGGTTCGTCATAGTCCGATGGACGCAGCGTGAACCCGTTTTCCAGGATTTCCGCCTGCGCTTCAGGTGAAAATTCCGGCCACATCAGCTTTTCGGTGAAGTCGGGCGCCGGGGCAATCAGGACAAGCCCGGCAACGCGCGCCGGCCGGGCGAGCGCCGTCAGCAGCGCCATCCAGCCCCCCATGCTGGAGCCGACAAGGATGACCGGCCCGGATGTGTGCGCGTCGATGGCAGCGAGCGCATCCGCCCGCCAGGCGGAAATCGTGCCATCTTCAAAGGCGCCGTCTGACTCGCCATGCCCGGAATAGTCGAAGGCGAGAAAGCCATGCCCGGCCGTTCTGGCCCAGGCTTCGAGTTCGGTGACCTTGGTGCCGCTCATGTCGGACTTGAAGCCGGACAGCCAGACGAATGTCAGCGGCGAACCGGTCGGCGCCGACGCCCGGTAGGCCAGGCGGCGTCCGTCGGGAGAAGTGAAATAGGACGTTGTCATTCGTCTCCCGTTCCTTCATCTGTTTCGCCTGTCAAGCGAGTGGGAGAATTTTCGTCTTGCCCGATTTTCCGGACCTGACCGGCAGGACCATCCTGCAGGTGGCCCCCGAACTGTCTGCGGGCGGCGTCGAGCGGACCGTGCTTGAGGTGACCGAGGCCATCGTGGCGGCAGGCGGGCGCGCCTTGCTGGCAAGCCGTGGCGGTCGCCAGGAAGCGGCGTTCGAGGCATTGGGCGGCGAGCTGTTTCGCATGGACGCCAAATCCAAGAACCCGGTCGTGCTGAAACTGAATGAAGGCAAGTTGAAACGCCTGATCGCGCGGGAAGGGGTGGATCTCGTCCATGCCCGCTCGCGGGCCCCGGCCTGGAGCGCTTATTGGGCCGCGCGGGCGATGGGCGTGCCTTTCGTGACCACGTATCACGGGGCCTATTCCGGCAAGACGAAGCTGAAGAAGCGCTACAATTCCGTGATGGCAAAGGGCGATCTGGTGATCGCGAATTCGCAATGGATTGCCGAGCACGTGAAGACAGAACATGGCGTGCCTTTCGAGAAGGTCGTTACCATTCCACGCGGCGTCGATCTGGTGGCGTTCGATCCGTCAGCCGTTCCGGTCGAACGGGTGCGGGCGATCCGGGCCGGACTGGGCCTGGCAGAGGACAGCCGGAAGCTCCTGTTGTTGCCCGGCCGCCTGACGGAGTGGAAGGGCCAATTGGTGGCGATCGAGGCGATGGGCCTCCTGTCACCGGAAGAGCGGGACGGGCTGGTGCTTGTGCTGGCAGGCGATGCGCAGGGCCGGAAGAACTATGTCGAGCGGCTGGAGCAGGCGGTGGTCGCGCATGGCCTCGACCGCGGTGTCATCATGTCCGAGCACATGACCGACATGCCGGCCGCCTATCTTGCCAGCGACATCGTGCTGGCGCCGTCCGTCCGCCCGGAAGCCTTCGGCCGGGTGGCTGCGGAAGCGTCTGCGATGGCGCGGCCGGTCATAGTCTCCGATCATGGAGGGGGCCGCGAAACGGTGATCGATGGCGAAACCGGAGCCCGTGTCGAACCGGGCAATGCGCAATCCCTGGCGGGGGCCATCCGGGCCCTGTTGTCGGTCGGCGCGCTGGCCCGGGACGGCATGGGACGGGCCGGTCAGTTGCATGTTCGGCAGCATTTCTCCAAGCGGGGGCTTCAGGCGGCGACGCTCGGCGTCTATAAGACCTTGCTGGACTAGGGGAAATTCGAGGCGCAGATGGCAAAACCCGGCAAATCGGCCAGTCCCGTAAACCCGGGCGAGGCGGCCGAGAAAGTGCTTGTGATCAAGCTGAGCGCGCTCGGCGACTTCGTGCTGGCCCTGGGAGCCATGAAGGCCGTGCGGGTGGCCCATCCGAAAGCCCGCATCACGCTTCTGACCACGCCGCCCTACAAGGACTTCGCCGAACTCTGCCCCTATGTGGACGAGGTCGAGACCGATGGCCGGCCGGACACGATGAAGGCGACGGCGGCGCTGATCTCTCGCATTCGCAAGGCGAAGTACGACATTGTCTATGATTTCCAGACGAGTGGCCGGACAAAGAACTATTTCACCGCCCTCAACAAGACCGGCAAAGCGCCGCTCTGGTCCGGGCACCACGAGAAGGCAGCCTTTTTCCATGACAATGCCGATCGGGCGACGATGCATTCCATTGACCGCCTGGCCGAACAACTGGAAGTGGCCGGCGTGGCACCGGGGGGGCGCTGGCTGGGCAATTCGGCGCCGAAGCCCGATTTGTCCTGGGTGCGCCCGAAACTGCTGGATGCGCCCCGCCTTCAACCCGCCTATTTCAGTATTGAAACGCCCTACATGCTGTTGATTCCCGGCGCATCGGCGCACCGGGAGGCCAAGCGCTGGCCCGTCGAGAATTATGCCGAACTGGCCAAACGCGTGGCCGATGCAGGTGTGACGCCGGTGATTATCGGCGGCAAGGCAGAAGGGCAATTGGCGCATGAGATTGTGCGCAAGGAGCCGCGCACCAAGAGCCTGACAACGCGGACCGACCTGTTCCAGATCGTGACCCTGGCGGAGAAGGCGTTGTTTGTCGTGGGCAATGATACGGGCCCGATGCACATGGCGGCCATTGCCGGGGCCCCCGGCGTCGCGCTGTTCGCCCTTACCGAAAGTAATCCGGACCATGCGGCGCCCCGCGGCGCGCAGACCATCATCATCAATTCAGCCCCGACCCTGGCCGAATTGAGCGTGGATGATGTCTGGCAGTCTGTCAGGGCGCTGGGTGTGCTGCCGTCTTGACGTGTCGCCTGAAGTGTAGAATGGCCGTGCGCCTTGAAGATGCCTGCAATAATGGGCATATTCGCGATATTCGAAACAGCGAAAAAGGAGATTCGCCATAGCTCGCAGACCAGACACCGGTGGACCGCAGAAAGCCACTGGCCCACGTATCAATGATGACATCCGCGCCGCCAAGGTTCTCTTGATTGATGAGAATGGCGAAAAGCAGGGCGTAATGCCCCTGATGGCCGCAATGGATGCCGCCCGTGAAGCGGGTATGGACCTGGTTGAAGTGTCACCGAACCAGGAAGTGCCCGTGGTCAAGATTCTCGACTATGGCAAGCTTCGGTTTGAAGAGCGCAAGAAGAAGGCCGCAGCGAAGAAGAAGCAGAAATCTTCGGAGCTGAAGGAAATCAAGATGCGCCCGAACATCGACACCCATGATTATGGCGTGAAGGCGAAGGCGATGGCGCGCTTCTTCGAAGCGGGCGACAAGGTGAAAGTCACGCTGCGTTTCCGGGGCCGCGAAATGGCGCACCAGCACCTGGGCATGGAATTGCTGCAGCGGGTGAAAGAGGATTTCGAGGAAACGGCAAAAGTGGAACTGGAGCCGAAACTCGAAGGTCGCCAGATGACGATGGTTCTCGCGCCGCGCTGATCGCGGCGGACAGACGACCCAAAAAAAAGCCGGACGGGCAGGGCGCTCGTCCGGCTTTTCATTTTGGGGCGATGCGGACCTATTGCCCGGCGCGGATGAAGTCTCGCACGTCTTCCGACAGTTTCTCGCCATCACTTTCGGCGAGATACATCATGTGGCCTGAATCGTAATAGTCGAACTGGACGCGGTCGAGCACGACGCCATTCTTGCGCAGGGACATTTCCGCGCCGAAGAAGGGCGTCGCCAGATCATACCAGCCGGAAGCCAGCAGTACGCGCAGGTCCGGGTTTTCCCGCATGCCCTTGCCGAGCCAGGGCGCGACATTGACATAGGATGGCCAACCCCGCTGGTTCACGCTCCAGTTCCATTGCGAACCGGGTTCGCCGGTCAGAACCTTGTAGGGGCGGGTGAAGTCCACGTCGAGTTCGCGGGTCAGATAGTCATTGATCGCGGCGACATAGGCGACGTCCATGCCGTATCCCGACGGATCATTCTCCGGCGTCTCGCCCGTGCCCTCGCTGTCGACGCCCTTGTAGCGGCTGTCGAACCGGCCGACCGTATAGCCTTCGCGGCGCAGGAGTTCCTTGCGGAAGCGATGCGGATCGACACGCAGATTGGCGAGACGAATCCATTCCGGAGACAGCCCGATGAAGTCACTCATTTCCTGAGCGATGCGGATCTCGTCGGCCTCGCTGAGGGTGGAGCCCCGGATCAGGGCAGGGGCCAGCGTGTCGGTGGCGTAGGTGCGCGCAGCTTCGACAAACGCGTCGAAATCATTGTTCCATTTCGCCTTGTTGGCCTTGCCATGATGCCAGGCGGTGGCGGCTTCGGTGGGGAAGAAGGCGAGGTGGGCGGTGTCATTGCCCGGCGCGAACCGGGCGGTCTGGAAATCCAGGATGGCGGAAATCAGGATCACCCCATTGAGGCCGATGCCGTTCCAGCCGCCTTGCAGTTTCTCCGTCAGCGCTGCGGCGCGCGTCGTGCCATAGCTTTCACCGGCGAGGTATTTCGGGCTGTTCCAGCGGCCGTTTTCGGTCAGCCAGATACGGATGAATTCGGCAATGCTCTCGGCATCCTCGTTGACGCCGTAGAATTCCTTGCCCTCGGTCTCGCCGAGCGGGCGGGAATAGCCGGTGCCGACAGGATCAATGAAGACGAGATCTGTGACATCAAGCAGGGAATTGCGATTGTCGCGGATCGTGTAGGGCGGAGCGCCGACATCCGAGGCATCAGAGGGGGTGATGACCTGTTTCGGGCCGAAGGCGCCCATGTGCAGCCAGAGCGAAGCCGAGCCCGGCCCGCCATTGAACACGAAGGTCACCGGACGCGCCGCCGGACTGGTGGTGGCCGTGTCGATATAGGATACTGAAAAGATGGCGGCGGTCGGCTCGTCCTTCGCGTCACGCAGATAGGTTTCGCTGGCGATGGTCTTGTACTTCACCGTCCTGTCGCCGAGGCGGAGGGAGTGATCGGATGTGAAGACCTTTGCGTCCGGAATGTCGGCGGTGTCTTTCTTGCCATTTGCGGCATCTTCGGCGAGGCCCGGCAGGGCGAGCACCGCCATGCAGGCGGCAAGGAGGAGTGTGCGCATGAAATCTGCCCCTGAAACTTTATAACAAGGCTGGACCTTATTTCCGGCAGGAAGCGAGGGCAATAGCGATGTCGGTCCGGTTGATAGGGGTGCAATCACGGGTTAATATTCGTTATGGATATAGCGCTCCTGATCGCCTTGCTGGCTTTGCCATTCCTGTTCTGGAGGGCCTGGGTGGGCCTGAAAATGCCAAAGCGGCGTGCCGAGCGTGAGGCGCGGCGCAGAGCGATGCGAAATCGCCCGCAGTAACAGCATATCGGCCTCTTGATTCTCCGCCCGTGATCCGTCATAAGCCGCCACTTCCGAGCGGTTTGGGCGAACGGCATGCCCTCCAGCTCATGAACCCTGGGCCGCCTTCATGGTGAGAGCTCGCATACAGGAGAGATGAAATGCCGAAGATGAAGACGAAAAAGGCCGCTGCAAAGCGGTTCAAGATCACGGCAACCGGAAAGCTGAAGCACGGCGTCGCGGGCAAGCGTCACCGCCTGATCAGCCACAATTCCAAGTACATCCGCCAGAACCGCGGCACCAAGCTTGCTGCGAAAGCCGATGTGGCTCGCGTTGTGAAGAAATTCCTGCCCTACGGCCTCTAGGCCCGTTTCCGTTCAGATCTTGACTTAGGAGGCCTAGATGCCCCGTTCACGTAACAAAGTTCCCGCCCACGCCCGCCACAAGAAAATCCTGAAGCAGGCAAAGGGTTTCCGTAACCGCCGCAAGAATACGTTCCGCATTGCGCACCAGTCCGTCTGGGAAGCCGGTCAGTACGCCTATGTCGGCCGCAAGGTGAAGAAGCGGAAGTTCCGCTCGCTCTGGATCCAGCGTATCAACGCCGCTGTTCGCATCCATGATGACGAGATGAACTATTCCCAGTTCATCAACGGCCTGACGAAAGCCGGCATCGAGGTCGACCGCAAGGTCATGGCAGACATCGCTGTGCGCGAGCCTGAAGCATTTGGTGCCCTGGTCAAACAGGCCAAGGCTGCCCTCGCTTAATCTGCCTGAAAGGCACAAGTGACAAAGCCCGGCCGTCAAAGCCGGGCTTTTTCTTTAAGGGCGTTTGCATGCGGGCCCGAAGCGCCTAAAAAGCCCGCTCGAACAGCAAAGGGAAGCGACCCCCGTGTCCGATATCAACACGATCGAAAAAGAGGCCCTGGCGGCAATTGAAGCGGCAGGGAACCTGGCCACGCTGGACGAGGTGCGCGTGGCCGAACTTGGCAAGAAGGGCAGGGTCTCCGGCCTGATGAGCTCTCTCGGCAAGATGAGCCCGGAAGAGCGCAAGGAGAACGGCCCGAAGCTGAACGCGCTGAAGACCCGCGTCGATGCGGCCGTGCGCGCCCGCAAGGAAGCGCTGGAAGCCGTCGCGCTGGAAGCGCAGCTGGCGAGCGAGACGGTGGACCTGTCCCTGCCGCCGCCCCCCGGGCCGAGCGCCGGCGCGCTGCACCCGGTCATGCAGGTGTTCGAGGAAATCGCCGCCGTGTTCGGCGATATGGGCTTCACCGTCGCCGAAGGGCCGGACATTGAGGATGACTGGCACAATTTCACGGCGCTGAACTTCCCGGAAGGCCATCCGGCGCGCGAGACGCACGACACTTTCTTCATGCATGCGCTGGAAGGGGATGACCCGAAAGTGCTGCGCACGCACACTTCCCCGGTGCAGATCCGCACGATGATGAGCCAGAAGCCGCCGATCCGCATTCTGGTGCCGGGCCGGGTCTACCGGAATGACTGGGACGCGACGCACACGCCGATGTTCCACCAGGTCGAAGGGCTCGTGATCGAGAAGAACATCCATATGGGGCACCTGAAAGGCTGCCTGATCGATTTCGTGAAGGCTTTCTTCGAGGTGGATGATGTGGAAGCGCGCTTCCGCCCGCACTTCTTCCCGTTCACCGAGCCGTCGGCCGAGATGGATGTGAAATACACCCGCAAGGGCGAGACGATCGAGATCGGCGCCGGCGACAGCTGGATGGAGATTCTCGGCAGCGGCATGGTGCATCCGAATGTGCTGCGCAATTGCGGCATCGACCCGAACGAATATCAGGGCTTCGCCTTCGGCATGGGCGTCGACCGTCTGGCCATGCTGAAATACGGCATGCCGGACCTGCGGCCCTATTTCGAGGCAGATCCGCAATGGACCCGTCATTACGGCTTCGCGCCGTGGAGTACGCCGAGCGTCAGCGGCGGCTTGAGCTGAGGATACGCCCATGGGCAACGGCAACAAGGTAGAGATGCTGATCGCGATCTGTGCGGTGCTGACCAGCGCGATTGCCGTCTTCATCGCCTGGGACCAGGGCCGCGTGATGCGGGCGCAGCAACATGGCGCAGTCTATCCTGTCGTTCAGATCGAGGGTTTTGTGTCATCTTCCCCTGAGATGGTCTCAATGGGGCTGCGCATATCGAACAGCGGGGTTGGCCCGGCTTTGATTGAGCGTGTCGATGTGTCGAAGGGTGGGGTGCCCGTCAAAAGTCTGACCCCATACGCAGACAAGTTTCCATCTGGATACCAACAATCCTGGTCAAGCCTGATTGGCAGGGCCATAGCGCCGGGCAAAGAAGTGATCCCGCTGCGGGTGGACTGGTCTCGCGAACGCGTATCCGTCGCCGAGCGCGATGCGGCCGCGTTGGCCTGGAGCGCGCTGGATGTGGAGATTTGTTATTGTTCGGTGTTCAACAAATGCTGGACTGCGACCGGCCTGAACATGGGGACGACCATGTCGCGCGCCGAGCCTGTCAAACGCTGCGAACGCAGCGACGACGATGTCTTTGAGGCGTTGGCGAATTACGTGCCCAAGCCCGAAACCGATATGACCGCTGAAGTGGAATAGACGATGAAATTCACCCTGTCCTGGCTGAACGACCACCTTGCCACAAAGGCGACGCTGGATGACATCCTGGCCCTGATGCTGAAAGCGGGGCTGGAAGTGGAAGAGGTGGAAGACCCGCGCGACAAGCTGTCGGCGTTCTCCGTCTGCAAGGTCAAGGCGGCCGAGCCCCATCCGGATGCGGACAAGCTGCGCGTGTGCACCGTCGATACGGTTGATGGCGAGAAGCAGATTGTCTGCGGGGCACCGAATGCCCGCGCCGGCATGACGGCGATTTATGCACCGCTGGGCGCCTATATTCCGGGCCTCGAATTTGCCCTGGACAAGAAGCCGCGCAAGATTCGTGGTATCGAGAGCCATGGCATGATGTGCTCGACGCGCGAACTGGAAGCGGGCGAGGATGATGATGGCATTGCCGATCTCGACGATGCGATCCCGCTGGGTACGCCCGCTGCCGATGCGTTGGGGCTGGACGATCCGGTCATCGACTTCGAAGTGACCCCGAACCGGCCTGACTGGCTGGGCGTGCAGGGCATTGCACGCGATCTTGCGGCGGCCGGGGCAGGGCGGTTCCTGCACGCGGATGTCAGGAAAGTGGTCGGCAGCGGCGACTGCCCGGTGGACATCCGTCTGGACGCGCCGGACGCCTGCCCGGTATTTGCCGGCGCCGTGATTGTGGGCGTGAAGAATGGTCCGTCACCCGACTGGATGCAGCAGCGCCTCAAAGCGGTTGGCATCCAGCCGAAATCGCTTCTCGTGGATGTCACGAACTATATCTCGCTGGACCGGGCCCGTCCGCTGCATGCCTATGATGCGGCGAAACTGTCCGGGACCGTCGTGGCGCGTCTGGGCCGCAAGGGCGAAAAGCTGGAAGCGCTCGACGGGAAGACCTATGAGCTGACGGAAGAAATGTGCGTGATCGCCGATGACAGTGGCGCCATCGGCCTCGGCGGAGTGATGGGTGGCCAGTCGACGGCTGTGTCCGACGAGACGGTGGACGTGTTCCTCGAGAGCGCCTGGTTCGATCCGCTGCGGACGGCGCGCACGGGCCGCGCAACCGGTATCCACTCGGATGCACGCTACCGGTTCGAGCGCGGCGTGGATCCACATGGTTGCATGATGGGCCTCAATCTGGCGATTGCGCTGATCGTGGAGTATGGCGGCGGCGCCGTATCGAAGCCGCGTCTGGTTGGGGAACCGCCGGTCGACACGAAAAAGGTGACCTTCTATCCGGCCGATGTCGAGCGGCTGACCGGCCTGTCGGTCAAGCCGGCGGAGATGCGCCGGATGTTGAAGGATCTGGAGTTCGGCATCGAGGATGCAGGCGATGCATGGTATCTGACGCCGCCGAGCTTCCGGTTCGACATGGAACAGTCGGCGGACATCGTGGAAGAGATTGCGCGTCTGGTCGGCTTCGACCAGTTGCCGACGGCGTCCCTGCCGGCGCCGGAAGGTGGTGTGAAGGCGATCACCACACCGATGCAGGCGCGGGTGCGCTCTGCGCGGCGCGTCATGGCCTCGCGCGGCTTTCTGGAGACCGTCACCTGGAGCTTCATGTCAAAGGCGCATGCTGCCCAGTTCGGAAAGATCAATGACGCTCTGATGGTGGCCAATCCGGTGGCCAGCGAGTTGAATTACATGCGCCCGTCCGTGCTCGGGAATCTGGCGCAGGCCGCCCAGCGCGCCGCCAATCATGGCGAGCGGGGCGTGCGCCTGTTTGAGGCCGGGCCGATCTATCTGGGCGATGGACCGAAGGACCAGCGCACGGTCGTGGCCGCGCTTGTCCGCCCGCACAATGAACGCCATTGGCAGGGCGCCCCGACGCCTTATGATTCCTTTGCCGCCAAGGCGGATCTGTTTGCCGTTCTGGACGCGCTGGGCCAGCCCGGCGAGCGGTTCCAGGTGGCCGCCCCGGCGCAGCCGCACTGGCATCCCGGACAGGCTGCGAGCCTGAAGCTTGGCCCGAAGGTGACGGTGGCGCATTTCGGCCAGCTGCACCCCGGTGTGCTGAAGGCGCTGGATGTGGATGGCCCGCTCTTTGGGTTCGAGCTGAACCTGAATGCCCTGCCGCAGATGAAGGCCCGGGCGACCAAGACCAAGCCGGTATTCCAGCGCGCAGACCTGACGCCGATCCGTCGGGATCTGGCCTTTCTGGTCGACCAGTCGGTGCCGGCGTCAGACCTCGTGCGGCATGCGCAGGGCGCCGACAAGAAGCTGATCAGCCGAGTGGATGTGTTTGATGTCTATGAGGGCACAGGCGTGCCCGAAGGGCAGAAATCGGTCGCCTTCGAGATGACCCTGCAGCCGCAGGAGAAGATGAAGGATGATGACATCCAGGCGCTGATGGACAAGGTGGTTGCCTCTGTCGCCAAGGGTACGGGCGGCGTGCTAAGAGGGTAGCAGACACCAATCCCGGTGACAGGGGACTCGCATGGGGCTGTATCGCTGGTTGCACAATGAACTCGTGCCGGAGGCCCGCAAATCCGGCATCTCGGTCACCAACTGGTTCATCATCAGCCTCGTCCTGGCCAGTTTCCTGTTCCTGGCGCTGGAGACTGAGCCGACCCTTGTGGCGATTCCGGAATGGCGGCGGGCCTTCAACTGGTTCAATGTCGCCGTTGTCATAATCTTTGCCATCGAATACGTGCTGCGCGTCGCCGTGGCCGGATTGAGACCGGAATATGCGGGATTTGTCGGTCGCATCCGGTACATTACGCGCTTCTATTCGATCGCGGACCTGTTGGCCTTCCTGCCGGAGCTGATCGTGATGGTCGTGGGCGGCGGCATCCCGCTGATCGCGCTGCGTGTGTTCCGCCTGTTCCGCTTGATCAAGATTGCCCGGTTTGTCCCGGCCTTTGACGTGCTGGGCGCAGCCATGCGGCGGGCCGGGTCACAGCTTCTTACCACGCTCGCCATGGCGCTGGCGCTGGTCTATGTGGCTGCCGTGCTGCTGTATTTCATCGAGGGTGTGGGGCAGGGGCGTGAGGAATTCGGCTCCATCCCGCGGGCGATCTGGTGGTCGATCGCCACGCTGACCACGGTGGGCTATGGCGACATCTATCCGGTCACCACGCTGGGCCGGATTGCGGCCTCGATCATCGCGATTGCCGGCATCGGCGTGGTGGCCCTGCCGGCCGGCGTGTTCGCCAGCGCGTTTTCGGACGAATTGCGCGAGCGGCAGCTTCAGAAGCTGCAGGACCGTGTCGAGGAGGCCGAAGCCAAGGCCGGCGCCGCCCCGGACGAGAGCGGCGCCTAGAGGGGCCAGAAAGCGCCTAGTCCTGCGCCTTCGAGCCGTTGGCTTCGGACTGGAGCATGGTGTAGCGCTCAATGCCGATGCGCTCGATCAGGTCGAACTGGGTTTCCAGATAGTCGACATGTTCCTCTTCATTGGTGAGGATCTTGCCGAACAGGTCGCGGCTGCCGTAGTCGCGGACGCTTTCGCAGTATTCCATGGCGTCGCGCAGGAGCGGGATGGCATCGTTTTCCAGCTTCAGGTCGCATTCGAGGATTTCGTGCACCGATTCCCCGATGCGCAGCTTGCCGAGATCCTGCAAATTCGGCAGGCCGCCGAGGAACAGGATGCGCTCGATCAGCCAGTCGGCATGCTCCATTTCCTCAATGGATTCCTTGTACTCATAGTCGCCGAGCTTGCTGACGCCCCAATCGTGCAGCATGCGCGAATGCAGGAAATACTGGTTGATCGCCGTCAGCTCGTTCTTGAGGCATTTGTTGAGGAATTCGATGACCTTCGGGTCGCCTTTCATGGGGAGCTCCTGCGTGGATTGTGGATATGGGCAGCACCTAGGGTGATTGTGCCATTGGATCAAGAAAAAATCCAATAAAAACAATTGCATATGAAAGTGCGACACACTTGCAGAGCGCCGTTCCACACCATGTCAAAGCGTTTCAGGCCGTGTCAGATCGTTCCACAGCCGTGCCACACAGGGTGCGGAAGGTGCCAAAAGCACTGCGATTTCAAGGGCAGGTGTCGGCCTATTCGGCGGCGACCAGGGCCGGGGCGGCCGGGCGGCGGTCCATCTCCTCGGAGATGATCTCGCCGATCGAGCAGCTGCATTTTCCGCACTGGAACTTGCAGCCATGATGCGCCTGCACGGCTTTCGGGCTGCGCGCGCCGGCATCGACGGCGGTGCGGACGCTCTTGCAGTTGATACGGTTGCAGACGCAAATGATCATGCGAACCATTTGCACGAGAATGCGAATGATTGTCAATCAAGTTTTTGCGCTTTGTTGCACATGCGGAATGGCCCGTGCGGGCGGGGCCGCCGGGCCAGTCTCATCTCAGCCCGCAGGCGGGGCTCAGGCCTCGGCGGTCTCGTCCCATTGGAACACGTCGTCGAGGCTGACGCCGAAGACCCGCGCGATGCGAAAGGCGCTTTCGAGGGAGGGGGAGTAGCGGCCCTGTTCGATGGCGATCACGGTTTGCCGCGTCACGCCGATCTCCTTGGCCAGGGCCGCCTGGCTCATCCCGTCATGGGCCTCTCGCAGGGCCTTTACACGGTTCAGGATCGGGGGGCGTTTGGCCATGCTTCAGACGCCCCGGCGATAGAAGATGATGGTCAGGGCATATTCGGCCACTTGCGAGGCGATCAGGCTCGCCACGGCGATGTGGAACAGCATGTTGCCGTCGGCGAGGAAGTAATAGTGCCAGAGGCCCGCAAAGATGCCGAAGCCCAGCACATAGCCGGAGATATTGCCCGCGCGGCGCAGCACCTGCTTGTCGCGCTCATCCTCTGCGTCGCTGGCCTCTTCCGGGTTGCTGGCCGCGATGATGATGTGGCTGATGATGGCGCCGAAGACCAGCATGCCGGTCGCCACGGCGATCAATACGATGTTCGGGCCAATGGTCTCGCCTAGCGCCTCTGACCGGCTCCACACCTGACTGATGTACCAGAGCCCGGTGAGCGAGAGCAGCAGGCCCATGATCCAGGCCGATTTTTCGTGAAAGGACATTTGATGTCTCCATGTCAAAAATTTCTTACATGACCCATATGGTCAAATATTTTTGACATGTCAAATATTTTTGACTTTCTTTGCGCTGAGCAGGCGGCATCCTCTGACGCGGTAGGCAAGCTAAAACCCTCTGGGACCGGCAAGTTCGAACACACCATCAGTAGCCTGCATATCCGCCGAGGTCGCAGGCGCTTCAAAAGCTCAACTTAAACTCAAGGGAATCGCGTATAGTCAGCTAGTTGAAAATTGGAGGCTGTCGGGGTTTGGAAGAAAGAAGCGAACATCCGGATCAAACGGAGCCGAGAACAGTATACCACCGCATTCATAGTACAATTCTTGGTAGCCGTTGGCGTCGCTACGCAACGTTTTGCGGTTTCGCTGGAATCATACTTTTTGCCTGCCTTGCTTGGGTTTACTCATATCATCTTGAAAATCAAAAAGGCCGCAGACAGGCCGCCAACGCTCAGACTGAGTACTCCAAGCATGAGCACGATTGCATACTCTTCTCGTCTCTCACCGAACGGCTGGAATGCCTAATAGAGAAGGGGAAAATTTCCCACGAACAGCAGCACGCTCGCCAAGATTTACGCGCGCAGCAGGATATCGCGAGCGCGACCATAGTTCTCATGATTGCTGGGGTAATTGGTCTGGCCGCCAGTGTTGCTGGTATTCTTCTAGTCTACGAAAATCTGAGAGAAATGCGCAAGCAATCCGGCATTCAGAAGGATGTTGGAGAGAACCAGTCCAAAGCTTATGGATGGGCTCACAAGGCCTTTATCTCATTTCCTAGCGATGAGGAGCCGAAGAGGGGAGTTATTCGACTTCCGGGAACGCCTAATATTAGAGTTCAGCTTCTCGTTAGAAACGACGGCGAAACACCTGCGCTAAACGTTACAGCGTGGGCTACACTCCGAATCTTTTCTAGTTCCGGCAACGCACTCGCCCCGATCAAAATGGAGTATGAAGGCGCTGCTACAAAAAATCCTATGGTTCGAGTGGTACCCAAGCGGAGCGAAGAGCCGCTGTGGCTCTATATTCCGGATAGCCGAGAGTTTGAGCCTCAGAATGTGTTCGCGAATGCTTTGGATCCTCGTAATTGGGCGGCAAAGTTCGGTGCGCATAGCTTCATTCTTGAGGGGATTGTGCAATACCGAGATGTTTTTGATCAGTGGTACCATTCCGCCTTCAAATTTGTTGGCTCCGTCAAGAATGACGGGGAAATCAACCCTGCCTTTCGTTCGGAAGAGCCGGAGATATTGTTTGCGAAAGTCGAGGCTCCCAAAGCTTCCCGTGAGGACTGACGACAGCACCATCCACCCAACCACAACTCATGAAGGTGTGGGCGACGATAATTCGGAACGCGCCTTTCCGTAGAATCACTCATCTTCCACATTTCCTACAGCTTGACCGCGCCCCCCGTGGCCTCTAGGTCCGGCGGACCTGTTTTCACTCAAGCATGACTGACATTCCCGATGACCGATCTTTCCGCGCTCGCCCATTCCGCAAAGGCCTGGCCGTTCGAGCTTGCCCGCAAGCTGGAACAGCGTGTGGAGCAGCAGATCAAGGCCGGCCAGCGCACGGCGGATGACCCGGTCACGTTCGAGACCGGCTATGGCCCATCCGGCCTGCCGCATATCGGCACGTTCGGCGAAGTGGTGCGCACGACGATGGTGCGCCATGCGTTTGAGGCGCTGACCGGCGGCAAGTACACGACACGCCTGATCTGTGTCTCCGATGACATGGACGGAATGCGCAAAGTGCCCCCGACCGTGCCGAACCCGGAAAGCCTGGAAGCCTATTTGCAACAGCCGCTGACGGCTGTGCCGGACCCGTTCGGAACGCATGCCTCTTATGGCGCGCACATGAATGCGCGGCTGTGTGCCTTCCTCGATCAGTTCGGCTTTGAGTATGAATTCCTGTCGGCCACGGAATGCTACAAATCCGGCCGGTTCGACGACATGCTGCGCGAGGCCGCGCGCAAGTATCAGGACATCATGGATGTGATGCTGCCGACGCTGGGCGAGGAGCGGCAGGCGACGTACAGCCCGTTCCTGCCGATCCATCCGGAGACGGGGGAGGTGCTCTACGTGCCGATGAAATCCGTTGACGGAGAAAATGGCACGATCACGTTTGACGACGAGGCCGGCAAGGAATTCACGCTGCCAGTGACGGGCGGCCATGTGAAGATGCAGTGGAAGCCGGATTTCGGCATGCGCTGGGCCGCGCTTGGCGTCGACTTTGAAATGTTCGGCAAGGACCATCAGGCGAATGCGCCGATCTATTCGAAGATCACGCGCATCCTGGGCAAGCGCCCGCCGGAACAATATGTCTATGAGATGTTCCTGGACGAGAAGGGCGAGAAAATCTCCAAGACCAAGGGCAATGGCATCTCGGTCGAGGACTGGCTGAAATATGCCCCGGATGAGAGCCTCAGCCTGTTCCAGTTCCAGAAGCCGCGCGTGGCGAAGAAGCTTTACTTCGATGTCATCCCGAAGGCCGTGGACGAATATCTCACCTTCCTTGAGAAGTATCCGGCCGAGGCGCCCGAGCGGCAGATCGAGAACCCGGTCTGGCACATCCATTCCGGCAATCCGCCGGCCGAGACAACGCCGGTCAGCTTTGCGCTGCTGCTGAACCTCGTCGCCGTGGCGAACCCGGAAGACAAGAGCCAGCTCTGGGGCTTCATCTCGCAATATGCGCCGGACGCCTCACCGGAGACGCACCCGCTGCTGGATGACCTCGCGGGCTATGCGATGAGCTATTATCGCGATTTCGTCCTGCCCCAGAAGACCTATCGCGCGCCGACGGAGGCCGAACGCGCCGCGATGGAGGATCTCTCCGCGCGGCTGAAGGCGTTTGACGGGGAGCGGAATTCCGAAAACCTCCAGACGCTGACCTTCTCGGTGGGCAAGGATCACGGCTTCGAGAATCTGCGCGACTGGTTCAAGGCGCTGTATGAAGTGCTGCTCGGCCAGAGCCAGGGCCCGCGCTTTGGCAGCTTTGCGGCGCTGTATGGCGTGGAGAACACGGCGCGGCTGATCGATGAGGCGCTGGTGCGGGGGTAGGGCGCAAGCGGCGAGTCCGGTGGACCCCCCTCTAACTCCCCCCCCTTTCAGGGGGGAGAACAGCCCTCAAGCAAGGCCGGTGCGGTCTGGGTTCCTCCCCCTGGAAGGGGGAGGACAGGTGGGGGTCTGGTGCGGAATTGAGGTGAGCAAACCGTAACCCCGCTTCAACACTCCTCTGGTCTAAGGTGGGGCAAAGCCTTGAGGAGACTTTGCCATGCCCGCCCTTCGCCTTGTTCTTGTTGCGGGCCTGCTGGCCTGTCTTCCGGCCTGTCTTGCCACCAAGGTCGTGACCGTGCCGGTCAGTGTCGCCGGGGATGTGGTGGAAGGCACGGCCAAGGGCGCCTATGCGGTCGGGTCCGGCGTGGTCAGCGCAACCGGGGACGCGCTGGACGGGCCGGAGCCGGATGTGAAGCTGAAGGTGAAGGTCAAGAAATTCGGCGGCGGCACAAAGACCTATACGCGCACGGTCGAGTCCGACGACATCGAGAAGACGCTCGAAAAGATCGGCAAGAAGGGCACCATCATCGACGTGCAAGTCGAGCCGGCAGAGTAGGGGTCTACTCCGCCGCCGCGATCAGCGTGGTCTTTGCCCGGGGCAATGTGCCGTTCGGCCAGCCGGCCCAGAGATCGGCTTCCTTCGCCTTGGCGGTCTCGACGGCCGCTTCCTTGACGTGGCCATAGCCGCGAATCTCGTCCGGGATTTCGGCGAGGGCGATGGCGAGGTCGTGGTTCTTCGCGGTGAGTTCCTGGGCGATGCGGGCGAGGCCGGCGAGATAGTCATCGCGCAGCTGGCGCTCCATTCGGCGCTCTTCGGTATAGCCGAACAGGTCGAACCGCGTGCCGCGCAGGCCCTTGAACTTGGCCATCAGTTTGAAGACGTGCAGCATCCACGGGCCGAAATGCTTTTTCTTCAGATGACCGTGGGCATCCTTTTTCGCGATGATTGGCGGGGCCAGCATGAGACGCATCTTGCCGCCCTTGAACTGGCTGGCCAGGTATTCGGCAAACTTTCCATCCGTGTAGAGACGGGCGACTTCATACTCGTCCTTGTAGGCCATCAGCTTGTAGGCATAGGTGGCGGCGGCGCGGGTCAGCTTTTCGCCGAGGCCGGCGGCATGTTCGGCCGCGCGCACCTGCGCGACGATGCTGCGGTATTTTTCCGCATAGGCTGCGTCCTGATAGGCAATGAGGCGGCTGGCGCGATCCTCGATCAGTTCGTCGAGCGTCTTCTCCTCGATATGGCCGCGCGGGTCATGCTGGGGCAGGAGACGTTCAGGGCTGGCCGCTGCAATGCGGCCGATATTGAAGGCGGACATGTTGTCCTCGACCTTCGTGCCGTTCAGGCGGATGGCGCGGTAGAGCGCGCGCAGGCTGACCGGGACCTGGCCCTTCTGCCATGCATAGCCGACCATGATCATGTTGGTGTAGATCGCATCGTGGAGATAGCCGACGGCGAGGGCCTCGGCATCGAAGGCGCCGAAATCACGGGCCTGGCGCTTGACGCGCGCGGCCAGCAAATCGCTTTCAAACCGCTTGGACCGATCCCGGATGAATTCGCTGGTCGGGGTGACGTCGGAATTGGCATAGGCGGCGGTGCGCCCGGCATCCATCATGTTCAGCGCGTCACCACCCGCCGCCACGACGAGGTCGCAGGCGATGATCAGGTCGGCGCTGGCGGGCGGGACCTTGCCGGTGGAAATCATTTCCGGCTCGCGCGCGAAGCGGATATGGCTGAGCACCGGGCCGCCCTTCTGGGCCAGGCCGGTCATGTCGAGACTGGAGGCGGCATTGCCGTCCACATGGGCCGCCATGGCCAGCACGGCGGCAACCGTGGTGACGCCGGTGCCGCCCACGCCGGTGAACAGCACATTCCACGGCTCGGCCAGGCTCGGCGTTTCCGGCATCGGCAGGCCGGCATCGTCGAATTCCGGGCGTGGCTGGTCTTCCCAGGCCGGCTCGCCATCCTGGATGGTCACGAAGCTGGGGCAGAAGCCGCGCAGGCAGGACAGATCCGTGTTGCAGGTCGACTGGTTGATGCGGCGCTTGCGGCCGAGTTCGGTCTCGACCGGCTCGACGGACAGGCAGTTCGACTTGATGGAACAGTCGCCGCAGCCCTCGCAGACCTCGGTATTGATGACGACGCGGGTCCGGTCCGGCGCGCGCAGGCCGCGCTTGGAGCGGCGGCGCTTCTCGGTGGCGCAGATCTGGTCATAGATCATGACGGAGACGCCCGGCGTTTCGCGCAGCATCACCTGCACGTCTTCCAGCTCCTCGCGATCATAGATCTTCACCCGGCGGGGCAGGTGTTTGACATTGGCGTAGCGGGTCGGGTCCTCGGTGACGATGACAATGGTCTCGACGCCCTCGGCTTCGACCTGCTGGGCGATCTGGGCCGGGGTCTGGCCGGATTCCACATGCTGGCCGCCGGTCATGGCGACGGCGTCATTGTAGAGGATCTTGTAGGTCATGTTGGCGCCGGAGGTGACCGCGGCGCGGATCGCCAGGCTGCCGGAATGGGAATAGGTGCCGTCGCCGAGATTGACGAAGACGTGCGGCTCGTCGGTGGCCCAGTGCTGGCCGACCCAGGCAATGCCTTCGCCGCCCATCTGGCTGGTCATGTCGGTTTTGCGGTCCGGCATGAAGTTCGCCATGTAGTGGCAGCCGATCCCGGCCAGCGCGCGCGAGCCTTCCGGCACGACGGTGGAGGAATTGTGCGGGCAGCCGGAGCAGTAATGCGGGGTCCGGACGGTGGCGGTGGCATTGGTGCGGGCCGCTTCCCCGGCGCGTCCGACGCGGTCGAAATAGGCCTGGGCGCGGCTCGTGTCCCAGCCCTCGGGCAGGATCTTCATCAGCGCGGCGGCCATTTCCGGAATGGAGATGGAGGCGATGTCAGAGAGGAGCGGGCGGCCGTCGCGGTCCCGCTTGCCTTCCACGGCGGGACGCTCAGCATCCGGCAGATCATACAGGACCGAGCGCAGCTGGTCCTCGATCAGGGGGCGTTTGTGCTCGATCACGACCACGCGGTCGAGGCCCTTGCAGAACGCCCGGATCCCTTCGGGCTCAAGGGGCCACGGCATGGCCACCTTGTACACGGAGAGACCCAGGCGCCCTGCATCCTGCGGTGACAGGCCAAGCGCCGCGAGTGCCTCGAACACATCGCGGGCAGCCTGACCGGTCACGACAACACCGACACGGGGTTCCGGCGCGGGCAGGATGACATGATCCAGCTGGTTGGCACGCACATAGGCCTGTGCGGCGGGGAGCTTCACCTGTCGCAGGCGGCGCTCCTTGTCGAGCGGGCTGTCGCCCCGGCGCATGTGCACGCCGTCCTCTGGCAGCTGGAAAACAGGGGGAACGAAATTGAACCGGTCGAGGTCGACATTGACCACGGCGCCGGAATCCATCGTGTCGGCCAGCGCCACGAGACCGGCCCAGGCGCCGGAAAACCGGCTCATCGCCCAGCCATGGATGCCATAGTCGAGCACATCCTGGATCGAGGCCGGGTTCAGCACCGGTATCTCGGCATCGGCCATCGCATATTCGGACTGCGAGGGCAGGGTCGAGGATTTGCAATTATGGTCATCGCCAATGATGGCGAGCACGCCGCCATGGTCGGACGTGCCGGCGGCATTGGCATGCTTGAAGACATCGCCCGTGCGGTCGACGCCGGGGGCCTTGCCGTACCAGATGCCGAACAGGCCATCGCGCCGTGCGCCGGGGAACAGGCCGAGCTGCTGGCTGCCCCAGACCGCCGTGGCGCCCAGATCCTCGTTCAAGCCTTCCCAGAACTGGATGTCATGAGCGTCGAGCCATTTCTGCGCGGCACGCAGCTGCTGGTCATAGCCGCCCAGCGGGGAGCCACGATAGCCGGAGATGAAGCCGGCCGTGTTGAGCCCGGTGCGCAGGTCAAGGCGCTTGCGGTCAAGCGGCAGGCGGACCAGCGCCTGAATGCCCGTCATGAACGCTTTTCCCTCGACAAGCTCATATTTGTCGTCCAGCGTAACTTCGCGGTGATGCATGGATATGCCTATTAAATGGAGTTTAGGCATATTATTGGGCATTTTTAGTGAAAATGCTTGCCTATATTGCGCGAATTTTGCTAATCGGGGGAAGAATTTACCCGATTAAGTGAAAGAGTGAGCAAAATTGGCCCAAGAACTAGATGCTGTAGATGCGCGGATTCTCGACATTATTCAGAAGGATGCCGGTTTGTCCGTCGCCGAAATCGCCGACCGGGTCGGCCTGTCATCCTCCCCCTGCTGGCGGCGGATCAAGCGGATGGAGGAAGCCGGGTTTATCACCGGCCGCGTCACCCTGCTGGACAACAATTCCCTGGGGCTGAACTTCGAAGTCATGGCGAGCGTCAAGCTGGCCCTGCCGAGCCGGGAGAATCTCGACGCGTTCGAGCAGATGGTACAGGCCTGGCCGGAAGTGATCGAATGCATGACGGTGACCGGGGCGGTGGACTACATGATCCACATCATCACGACCGACATGCACGCCTATGACAATTTCCTGCGCGACAAGCTGCTGGGCTCGGCGCTGGTGTCGGACGTACAATCGCGCATCATCATCCGTGTGGCCAAGCGTACGACGGCCCTGCCGCTGGATCTGGTCGAGGACATCAAGAAGCCCGCTTCGGCCTGACCCCCGGGCGCAGGGCGACATAGACAAGCAGTGCTGGCGCAAGCCACGCCATCCATGCGGGAAATTCGGATGGCAGGGGCGTCCATAGCGGCAATGCGAACACCGCCGAAGTCGGCAGGACCAATGTCAACGAAACCGGATCTTCAGCGTCATGCCGGGCCCAGCCCGCGAACAGAATGGCCAGCAATGCGATCAACGCGCCGCAATCATAGCTGAAGGCGTACGGCGTCAGCACGAAAGTCGCGAGGACGAACAACAGGTCCCGCTCTGTTCCCGGTGGGGATTTGAACATTTTCCAGATCACGCAGGCGCAAATCGGCAAGGCCACGGCCATATGCATCGCGAGAGCGGGATTTCCCCCGAGTCCGGACTGTCGGAATGCGGCAAAGAATGTGGGCATCATATGCAGGAACACGCCGTCCCAGTTGGTCATGACCTGTCGCTGGTAAGTGAGTCCCTCATTCATATAGGCGGCCCAACTGGCCCATCCGAACAACCATATGGACGCGCCGGCAAGCAGGGATGAGAACAGAACGGTCCAAACAATCGTCCGGTAGTTCCGCTCCACCAGCAAGAGGAGCGGAAAGAGAATTCCAAATTGCGGTTTCATGGTCAGAAAAGCGAGGGCGAGACCTGACAGCCAACGGCGATCAAACCGGTTTGTCAGGGCAATCAGCATCAGGCCGGAGAAGAAGAACCCGTTCTGTCCCGTAGCGAACTGGAGCAGGATGAGCGGGAGGCAAAGCAGGAGTGTCATCAGCCAGATTTCCGGGGTTGCCCGGACGGATGTCCTTCGAAGAGCGCCGAACACAGCCACGCCAAACACCGTTCCGGTGGCCAAAAAGAATGCGACATAGGCCAAATTGTAGGGGAGCAGTCCGAGGCAGGCGATCACCAGGAGGAAGTGCGGCGGGTACGACCAGTTGCGTATTTCCATCGAGTTGATGCCCAGCGCATCTTCCAGCGCCGCCTGATGGGAGGGTTGGTGGAACAATGATATCCAGTCGCCAGACAGGGTCAGGCGTCCCGCAAGCCAGTAGTTTGCAAAATCCTTATTCGCAAAATCCCGGCTGGCCATATCGCTGAAGATGCCGCCCGCCGCCGACATGGCCTGACCGATCCAGAAGGGTGAGCCCAGCACACTCATCAACAAGATGGATGTACAGCAAACCAGGAAGGCTCTTGATGTCATCGGTGACTCCCTCGCCCCGTCGGCCCGTGCACAAGGATTGCAGGAGAGGGTAAAGAAGTGATTGGCCCCAGCTTGACGTACTCCGACCGGGTGACGAAGCTGGTTCACATGACGAGACTGATGGTTTTCCTGTTCTCCTTGATCTGGCTGGCCGTGCCAAGCATGGCCCAGCCAGTATCGCAGGCGCATCTGGAAGACAGGCTGGAAGCCGAACGTAAGGCAGCAGGCCTCGTGGCCCTTGGGGCTGTAATCGTCGATGCGAACGGCTCCCTTCTTGGCCTGGCAGTCGCCGGAGAGCGAGTGAAAGGGAGTGGCAAAGCCGCCCGGCCCGGCGATGCCTGGCATATCGGGTCCAACACGAAGATGCTGACGGCGCTGCTCTATGGGCGCCTGGTCGAGCAGGGCCACGCCGCATGGGGCGCGACCCTGCCGGAATTGCTGCCGGACCTTGCTGGCGAGATGGACCCGGCCTGGCAGGCTGTGACCATCGAGGATTTGCTGTCACACCGCAGCGGCCTTCCGGCCAATCCGGGGCTGGTCTGGTTCCTGACCAGCCGGTCTTCGGAGGATCCGGTGGAGACCCAGCGCACACGACTGGCCCGGACATTCCTGTCCAAACCGCCGGAGACCGATCCGGGCAGTTTCACCTATTCCAATCTGGGCTACATGATCGCCGGGGCGGCCATCGACCGGATCGCGCAGGCGACGGGGCAGGGAAACTATGAAGCGCTGTTCCTCGATTCGCTCGGCCCGGCGGAAGAGGGGTGGGGGATCGGTCCGCCCCAGGAAGGCATACAGGGACATGGCAAGGGACTGTTCGGCAAACTGAAGGCGCAGGGGACGGGGCCGGGTGCGGACAATCCGCCTGCACTGGCGCCCGCCGGGACGCTTCATGTGCCGCTGGCGGCCCATGCCAGACTCCTCAGCAGCTTCCTGACGCCGGATCAGACGGAGGCAAAGCTGTTGTCGCCATATCCGGACGCGGCATCGGATTACGCTCTTGGATGGGGTATCATACCGGAAGGGGCATCGGGGCCAGCATTCGGGCATAGCGGATCGAATACAATGTGGCTGTCCACGGTGCGGCTCTATCCGGACGCCGGGATCGTCGTGATTGTCAACACGAACAGTTTCAGCGAGACGGGCGTGCAGGCCCTTGGCCGCCTTGCCGCGGACCTGGCAACGGATTATGGGGCGCTCCCGCAGGACTAGGCCGGCAGGACATCCACATGGGTGACGTGACCGTCCGATTCATTCAGGATACGCGCGGTTCCCTCCGGCCAGGCTTGCAGGCGGGTCTGCATGCGCGGGGAGGTGCGGTCACCGCCGAACAGCGATTCCGGCTCGAAGCACAGCCAGGCCAAAGGTGCACTGGCGGTGGCGGCTGCGCCCGCTTCCTCGATCAGGCGCATGATGCGTGCGATGTCGTCCTTGGGCGGATAGATGAGGAAGACCGAATGATAGACAATCGTGAGGCCCTCCGAGGGCCGGTTTGCCAGCCGTTCGGCCAGCCAGTCGACAGCGTTGGCCCGTTCAATGCGCACACCCCGCTGGCGGGCCAGGTTTGCCGCCGCATCCAGGCGGGCGAGCCGCCCGGCCTGGTCCGGCCAGGTATAGGATTTGAGGCGCAGGAAAGCCGCGTCATCGGAAACGTCGATCGGGTTCAGATCACATCCGGCGCGGGATGCGATCACCGGCGCGGCGTCCAGATGTGCCGGTTCGGGACCATTCCAGACGGTTGAGATGGTGACATCGCTTGCGCCCGGCCTCTGCCAGGTTCCGCCATCATAGGTGAACCGGTCCCAGTTCTGGTTCAGCCCGGCGCTGGCCCCGAGTTCCAACAGGTGAATGGGCATGCGAAATCTGGCGGCGAGGTCGAGGAAGCCCGGCAGGAGCGCAATGGATCGCCGGGTTTCATTGGTCTGCGGAGCGCTTTGAAGGAATGCGCGCGCGGCATCCGAATGAGCGGCCAGCCAGGCCTTTGCCTGCCGCCAGACCGTGTCCATGTCCCAGCCGGGTGAAGCCGACGGATAGGTCTCGGCAAGCTCGGGGGCTGTGCCCGTGAGGACGGCGTGATGAAGGAAGCCGGTCAGGCGCAGGCCGAGCGCATCCTTGCGCGGATTGCCACTCCAGTCTGCGCAGATATCGGCCACCGGGCCGCCGGCCTCGAAATCGGCTGCAAACTTGCGGAGCAGGGCGGCGGTAAAGGGAGACCCCAGATCCTCGCACCATCCGGCCTGTTCGGCGAAATGGTCGAGGATCCGGGTTTCATCCAGCATCGTGGATGCCTAGTAGCGTTCCAGCGCCATGGCGATGCCTTCGCCGCCACCGATGCAGAGGCTGGCCATGCCCTTCTTCAGGCCACGATCTTCCATCGCGGCCAGCAGGGTGACGATCAGGCGTGCGCCAGAGGCGCCAATCGGGTGACCCATGGCGCAGGCGCCGCCATTCACGTTCAGCTTCTCGTGGGGAATGCCCAGCTCCTTCATCGCGATCATCGGAACCACGGCAAAAGCTTCGTTCACTTCCCAGAGCTCGACTTCGTCGATACCCCAGCCAGCCTTTTCAAGGGCCTTCTTCATCGCAGGCACAGGCGCGGTGGTGAAGTATTCCGGCTCATGCGCATGACTGGACGAAGACACGATCTTGGCGAGTGGCGAGAGGCCGCGCTTCTTCGCTTCGGATTCGCGCATCAGGACGATCGCTGCCGCACCATCCGAGATCGCCGAGGCGTTGGCCGCTGTCACTGTGCCATCCTTCGAGAAGGCCGGGCGCAGCGTCGGGATCTTGTCCGGACGGGCCGTACGCGGCAGTTCGTCGGTGTCGACTACGGTTTCGCCCTTGCGGGACTTGATGGTGACCGGCGCGATTTCGCGTTTGAACTTGCCGTTGGCGGTCGCTTCCTGCGCGCGTTTCAGCGTTTCCAGCGCGTAAGCGTCCTGTTGCTCGCGGGTAAACTGGTATTCGCCGGCGATCATGTCGGCGAATTCGCCCATCGGGCCGCCCTTGTAGGCGTCGGACAGACCATCGAGCGCCATATGGTCCTGTGCGGCCATGGTGCCGTATTTGTGGCCCTTGCGGACCTGCATGAGATGCGGCGCATTGGTCATGGATTCCATACCGCCCGCGATGACGATGTTCGCGTCGCCTGCGAGGATGGCGTTGCGGCCCATGACGGCGGCCTGCATGCCGGAGCCGCACATCTTGTTGATCGTGGTGGCCTCGAGGCCCTTGTCCTGGCCGGCCTTGAACCCGGCCTGACGGGCAGGGGCCTGCCCCTGTCCAGCGGGAAGGCAGTTGCCCATGATGATTTCATTGGCTTCGCCGGGGGCCAGCTTCGCTTCGCTGACGGCTTTCTCAATCGCGATGGCGCCCAGTTCACTGGCGGTCAGGCCGGCAAGGTCGCCGAGCAAACCGCCCATGGGCGTGCGGCCCATACCGACAATGACGACGGGATCTTGATCAGACATGGAGTTTCCTTCCGGTTCGGTTTTTTGCAGTTGCGAACACAAAGCGCTTCCGGGCCGGACTCGTCAAGAGGATGCTGGGGCGCATCGCGTCACGTCCGGGTGACCTCTGGCCGATTCAGCCAGTACTGGCGCGGGATGCCGAGGGTTGCCACGATCATTTCCAGCCGCGGCCAGACCTTCAACCCTTCAAGGACCGGGTTCACATGATCTGTCAGGAGGCAGTAATGCGTGTCCGATGCGCCGGAATGGTGATGCACATGATGGCTCTGGGACTGGAACAGGCCGAGCCGGTGCAGGGCCGTGATGACCGGGCCATTCTGTTCCGCGGGCGTATGCGACCAGCCATGGATCAGATTGGTCAACGCCCCGAACATGCAGGCAGATGCAAGCATCGGGTTCATCCATCCGGCGAGCGTCAGGCCGAGCGCGACAAGCGAGACCACGGCCACGATGCCGCCATGCTTCAGCAGCGGCGGCAACTGGAACAATTCCAACGGAGCGGTGTGGTGCCGGTGGCTGTTGCGAATATGGAAGGGGCCGAGGATCGGCCAGTCCGGATCGCAATAATTGTCGACCAGCCAGTGAAACAGGCCGGTGCCAAGGTCTGCGATCCACAATCCCAGAAGAATCTGGCCCGCGATCAGGAGCACATCCAGCATGGCGGCCCATCTCCCCTCTACCGAAAATAGAATAGGCGAGCGCCACAGGATGGACAGGTGCCAGTTTGACGCGTCGAACCGCTTCGCCCATGCGGCGAAACCCGTGGAGGCTTGCGCCCGGTTCCGTTAGAGTGCCTTTCGGGGACGTATCGACATGGCAGTATCAATCCAAAGATTTGCGCGTAGGGCGTTGCCGCCTCCGGTGTTCTATCTCGCTAGGCAGGCCTACCGCCGTGTTCGCGCATCGACGGTGGAGACCGGCTATGCTGACCGGTTTCCGAGCCGGCGCGACCTGAAAACCTATCCCGTCCAGCCAGGCGTGGAACTGCACGTGTTCTGGAAAGTGCTGCCGATCGGGCGGGGGCCGGCCTTTTCGCTCTTCCTGCATCAGGACGAAGTGCTCCGGTTCGATTGCTTTGGCGCAGGAGACGGGCACTTTCATGCCGCCTTCGCGTATGGGACTTCCTCCAGCCAGAGCCGGATCTATCTCGCCGAGCCGAACGCGGCCGAACAGGTCGCCCGGGTCGAGTTCGAATTGCTGAACAATCTGGATTATTACCTGCAGCGCCATCCGTGGCGGCGTATTCGCAAGACCCGGATAGACCGGGGTCGACTTGAGGCGGCCATGTCTGCTGCGAAAGCGGATGCGCTCGGCTTTCTGGACTCTGTTCCGGATCTGGCCGGCTTGTCGGGCCGGGCGGACACCTAGCGCACGCGTTGAGGATCGGTGGCGTCCAGTTCAATCGCGTCAGCGATGATCCGGTCGAGCTCCGGGTCAATATCCGCGATGGCGTGCACTTTCACGTGGCGCAACGCCTTGCCGGTGCCTTCGATCCGGCCCGGATGGGCGGCGGCGAGCGCAGCCCCGTAGAACAGTTGCAGATTGCACCGGTCCTTGTGGGCAACAATCGAGAAGATGCGTTCCGATCCGCTCCAGCACGGAAATCCCCATGCCAGCGTGCAGCTGAGAGACGGGCCGAGCTGTTCGATCCGCGCCTTCAGGGCTTCTGCGATGGCCGATTGATGGGGATCGAGCCCTGCAAACCAGGACTCGACCGTTTTCGCCCCTGCCAAGCCTAGTTCTTCTTTGCGCGTTTTGCCTTGTCATCCGCCTTGGGCGGCATGACTTCGAACGTCATCTGCAGATTCACACGATACTTCTCGATCTTGCCGTTCTTGATCGTCGTGTACATGCTGTTCACATAGGCCGAAGCCAAGCCTTTCACGGTGGCATCAAACCGTGTCACCGCTGTCTGGATGGCGTCCTCGAAGGATTTGGTGGATTCGGCGAGAATCTCTTCCGATTTCATGATTGCCATGGCGCGTCCCTTTCCTGTTCTGGAAAGGGGAGTGAATACCCTTCTGCGCGAATTGCCAAGGGACTTTCCGTTAGGGCAGGCCGGAGGCGTTAGCCGACCAGCTGGAATCCGGCTTCCGAGCCTTTCTGCCAGACCACCCGGGCGCGGCCCTGAACGCCGACCCCGCGGGCATTGACCGTCACATGTTCCGGCATGCCTTCATTGGTGGGAAAGCGCAGGCGGACCCCGGTGTCGGTGTAATCAAGCACGATGCCACGGCGCTTGTAGCCGGAATCATACACGACATAGGCTTCACGATAGACCGAAGACCGGGCCGGGCGCGGCCGGTCCTGAGTTGGGGTAACCATCTTTTCCACGCGCGAGGCAGCCGGGGCAACGGGAGCGGATTTGGACGGTTTGAAGAGGCGATCGAGAAGTTTCATTCTGGTGCGGATTCCTTTGCCTGCAGTCGTCGCAATTTTCATGCCACATCCACCCATGACCCAACGATAGCCTGCAAGGTGTTCAGAAGAAGTAAAAATGCAGCGCCCGGGGGCGCTGCATTCTGCAGTAACAATTACGATTGGTACGAGCTCACCAGATCCGGATGCGTTCTTCCGGAGGTAGATAGAGCGCGTCTTCCGGGGACACGTCGAAGGCGTCGTACCATTCCGACAGGTTCCGCACGATGCCGTTGACGCGATAGAGCGGCGGCGAATGCGGATCGGTGAGCAGCTGCCGGCGCGTGGCTTCCTCGCGGTATTTTGCCCGCCAGACCTGGGCCCAGGACAGGAAGAAGCGCTGATCTCCTGTCAGGCCGTCGAGGACCGGGGCCTCTTCATCCGGGCTGATCGTGCCGTCGCCATTGGTATCCAGGCTCAGCTTGTAGGCCTTGTAGGCCATCGACAGCCCGCCCAGATCGCCAATGTTTTCACCAAGTGTCAGCGCGCCATTCACGCAGGTTTCCCCGTCATCCAGCGGACACAGCGCATTGTACTGGTCCACCAGGGCACCGGTCTTTGCCTTGAAATTGGCGTTGTCCTCATCGGTCCACCAGTTTCTCAGCGTTCCATTTCCGTCCGATTTGGCACCCTGATCATCAAAACCGTGTCCGATTTCGTGTCCGATGACGCCGCCAATGGCGCCGTAATTCACGGCCGGGTCCGCAGTCAGGTTGAAGAAGGGCGGCTGGAGAATGGCTGCCGGGAAGACGATTTCGTTGCGATTGGGGGAATAATACGCATTCACCGTCTGTGGCAGCATGAACCATTCTGTCCGGTCAATCGGCTGGCCGAGCTGGGAAATCATGTCTTTCCAGGCCCAGTCATTGACCGCGATATTGTTCGCAAAGGCATCCGGACCGACATTCAGGCCTTCATAGGTCTCGAATTTCTCCGGATAGCCGATTTTCGGCGTGAACTTGCCAAGCTTGTCGCGGGCTTCGGTCTTGGTTTCCTCGCCCATCCACTCGATTTCGTCGAGATTGCTGCTCATTGCCTTGCGCAGATTGGCCACCAGTTCGTCCATGGCGGCCTTGTTCTCGGTCGGGAAGAAGCGGTCGGCATAGACCTTGCCGACGGCCTCGCCGACGGACCCCTCAACCGTGGAGACGGCGCGCTTCCAGCGCTCGCGCTGTTCCTCGGCGCCGCCGAGCGTCTTGCCGTAGAATTCGAACGTGGCCGCGTCGAGGCGCTGGGGCAGGACATCGGCATGATCGATCAGGAAATGGGCCGTCAGATAGGCTTTCCAGTCTTCCAGCGGAGCGGTCTGCATGACTTCGAACAGGCCGGCAATACCGCCCCCGGAGACCTTCTCGACCTGTTCCGGCGTCAGGCCGTTTTCGGCGATCTCTTCGTCCGTCGGGGTGACCTGGCGCACGACAAAGGCCTGTTCGCCATTGAGGCCCAGATCCATCAACATCGTCGCCACGGGGAAGTCGCCGGCGAGCTGCTGCAATTCTTCGCGGCTCATCTTGTTGTAGGTCAGATTGCGGTTGCGGCCTGCGGCGCGGTCCCAATGGGCCTGTGCCAAGCGGGTCTCGAGCGCGATCACCCGGTCTGCAGCCGCCTCGGCATCCTCTTGCCCGGCTTCGGTCAGGAGATTGACCAGCATCTGCTTGTAGGCGGCACGAATTTCGAGATTCTTCTCGCTGTCGTCCAGGTAATAATCACGATCCCCGATGCCGAGTCCGGCCTGTGTGATGTAGAAAATGTACTGGTCGGTCTGCTTGGAATCGACATCGACCCAGCCCCCGATCGGCGAGGCGAACCCCGTCGCGGCGAAGACCCTGGCAAGGTCTTCGCGGCTGGAAATGCCCTTGATCTTGCTGAGATAGGGGATTGCCGGGGTCAGGCCGGCGGCTTCGATGCCGCTGGTGTCCATATAGGCATTATAGACAGAGGCGACCTTGCCTTCGAGCGTGGCGGGATCCGGTTCGGCCTCGGCCAGTTCCTGGATGATGTTCAGCACGCGCTGTTCGGACTTTTCCGCCAGCAGTGTGAAGGCACCATAGCGGGTGCGGTCGCCGGGAATGACGAAACTGTCGAGCCATTTGCCATTCGCATAGGCATAGAAATCATCCCCCGGAGAGACGGATTCGTCGCGCACTGTCAGGTCGATCCCCCAATCTCCCCAATAGTCGGCAGCGGTAAGCTCGAGGCCTTCGGGCGTGACGTATTTGCCGTTTTCATTCGGGGTGGTGGGGGAGGTGGATACGGTCTCTGCCGGTTCGGCAGGCTGGCCGGTATCTTCCGTTGCGGTCTGGCCGCAAGCGGCAAGAAGGGCAACAGCTGCTGCCCCGAACATGAGTTTCTGCATGCTAAGTCTCTCCAGTAGATAAGGGATGAGGCCCGTCCTCCTCACTGGACGGGCCGTCATCGAATTGAGGTCAGTCTATTCGGCGGGAGCCATGGGGCCAAGTCCGCCATCCTGGCTGGTCCCGATCAGTTCATCCTCGTCGATCGTGACTTCGCCGCTATAGGTCTCCCCGATCTGGCGGAAGGGCTTGCCGCCCCATGTCCAGCGGAAGATACGGCCGATCTCGACGCCCACCGCATACAGGGCGGGGACGAACAGGAGCGAGACGAAGAGGGCAAAGGCCACCGCTGCCCCGAGCGAGATCACCATGGGTTTCAGGAACTGCGCCTGCACGGATTTCTCCGCGATCAGTGGCAGGATGCCGACAATCGTCGTCACGGAGGTGAGCAGGATCGGCCGGAAGCGCGACACGCCGCCATCGATCAGTGCCTGGACCGCGCCGGCGCCCTCGTCGCGCCGTCGGTTCACATAATCGATCAGGACGAGGTTGTCATTGATCACGACCCCCGCGGCAGCAGCGATGCCGAAGAAGGAGAACATGGCCATTGGCGTGTTGAACATCCACAGGCCGAACACTGCGCCGCAATAGGCGAAGGGCAGGGCCATCATCAGCATGATCGGCTGGGCGTAGGACCGGAACGCGACGGCCAGCAGAATATACATCGTGCCAATGGCAATCAGGATCAGGCGTCCGACTTCGGCGAAGAATTTCTGTTCCTCTTCAAAGCCGCCGGCCTCGCCACGCTGGACGTCCGGGAAGTGGCGCTGGAAGTCGGGCCAGAAATCCTTCTCCATCGCCGCCATGATCCGGCCACGTCCGCCTTCGCCCTGCACTTCTGCATAGACAGAAACCGACCGGGTGCGGTTGCGACGGATGATCCGGTTGATGCCGGGGGCAAATTCGAAATCAGCCACCTGCGTGATCGGAATTTCACGGCCATCGGGTGTGCGCACGCGCAGCGTGTCGATGCTGTCCAGATCGCGGCGAGCGGATTCCGGCAGGCGCACCATGACGCGAACATCCTCGCCGTCCCGGGGCAGGCGCTGGACCTCTTCCCCGAAATAAGCCTGACGGATCTGTTCGGACACATCAGCCAGCGTGATTCCGAGCGTCTCCGCGCCGGGCTTGAGGGAAATCTGGATTTCCTCTGCGGCGGAAGACAGATTGTCCCCGATGTCATAGGCGTTCGAATATGTGGCGAGGTGGGCCTTCACTTCGGCTGCAGCAGCCCGCAGGCGATCCAGGTCCGGATGGTTCAGGGCAAAGCGAACGCCGCTCTGTTCATCATTGAAGGTGAAGTCAAAGCTAATTTCCTCTGCATCCTGAATGTCGCCGACATATTCCCGCATGCGTTCGGAAATTTCCTTCGACCGCACACCTTGCGGACGGTCTTCCGGCGCCAGCAGTCCGATCCAGGCCTGAACCCGCCCATCTGCGGCCACAACGGATGCATCGGTGACGAGGCCGCCTTCGATCTCGGGATATTCTGCATCCGTGACCTGTTTGGTCTTCTCGATACCGGCCTGAAGCTGGTCCCGGATCTGGAGCAGGCGTTCATAGGGGGTGCCGTCCGGCATGTCGATTTCGACCTGGACAAGGTCTGCCTCGATCTCGGGCATGAACTTGAACGGCACGATCCCCATCCCGGTGATATTGGTCGCCAGGTAGAAGAGGCAGAAGAAGAAGGCCACCGTGGCGTAGCGAAAGCGGATCGCGAGTTCCAGTGCCGGCTTGTAGAGATTGTTGGCAAACCAGAGCAGGCTGTCTGCAATCCGGCGCTGCAGCTTCAGGAACCGGCCAGACGGGCCATCGAATTTCTGCTGCTTCATATGCGCCAGGTGGCTGGGCAGGATCAGCATGCATTCAATGATCGAGAAGATCAGCGCGGCGACCACGACAAAGGTGATCTGCTGCGTGAACATACGCGTGGGCCCGGTGATGAATGCCCAGGGAAGGAAGGCAATGATCGTGGTCAGAACGCCGAAGATGACCGGCTTCATGACCAGCTGCGTGCCTACAATGGCCGCATCGAGGCCTTCGCGCCGGCCGCTTTCGATTTCCCGGTGGATGTTCTCGCCGACGATGATGGCATCGTCCACAATCACCCCGATCACCAGAAGCACGGCGAAGGTCGACAGGATGTTCCAGGACACACCAAAATAGGGCAGCAGCAGGATGCCGCCCGCAAAGGCTGTCATGATGCCGACGGTGACCCAGATTGCCACGGTCGGGCGCAGGAACAGGACCAGGACGAGCATGACGAGCACCGCGCCCATCATGGCCGACTGGGTGATCAGGTCCATGCGCGCCTTGAAGGATTCGGAATCGTCCCAGAGGATGTCGATCTTGACCGCTTCCGGCAGGATGCCGTTCGACGGGTCATTGGCCCGTTCGATATAATCCTTGAACGCGTCGGTATAGTCGATGATGTGCATCGTGTCGGGGGAGGGGACCATCACGAAGGCGGTCGGTTCCCCGTTGAAACGCGCACTGAACTTGTCGGTGACGAACCCATCATCCACGGACGCGATGTCTGCGACGCGGATCGTGCCGTCTTCGGTTGTCTGGCGAATGATGATGCTGCCGAACTGGTCCGCCGTATCGGCCAGTTGACGGGTCGTGATTGAAACATCGCCGGTGGAGGATTCAATGCGGCCGCCAGATGAATTCAGGGATGACCGCCGGATGGCATTGGCCACGTCGCTGAAGCTGAGGCCGAAGCGACGCAGGGCCTCCTCGGAGACTTCGATATTCACCTGTTCGTCGATGACGCCCTGCAACACGGCAAGTTCGCCACCGGAAATATTGGCGATATCGTCGCGCACCTGATCGGCCAGGCGTTTCAGCGTGCGGTCATCGACATTGCCATGGACCGCCATGCCCATGAACCAGTTGCGTTGTTCCCAGCGCTGCACCTGCGGCTCGAATGCGGCCTGGGGCAGATTGTTGATCTGGTCGACACGGATCTTCACCTCGTCGAGGAATTCCTCCATGTCGATGTCGTCGCGACCCTTGATGTTGACGACACCGAAGCCCTCATTCGCGATGGAGGTGATGCGGTCGAGTCCGTTGATGTCTGCAACGGCTTCCTCGATGCGCGTGACGATCTGCTCTTCGACATCCTGCGGCGAGGCGCCATTCCAGGCGACCGATACCGAGGCGCCGGTGATGTTCACCACAGGGAACATTTCCTGTTCCATCTTGGTGTAGCCGAAGACGCCGCCGACAAAGGCAACAATCATCAACAGGTTCGCAGCCACCGCATTGCGGGCGAACCAGGCAACGATCCCGTTCATTGTGCGACTCCTTCCCCGGTATTGGAGACCAGAGCCGCCGGCTCATCTGACGTCGATGCATCATCCGTGGGTTTCGGTTCGTGGATCTTGATTGTGCCGTCTTCCATTCGCTGCATGACCGTGATGCTCATGCCGTCAAACGGTGCCTGGATGGGGCTGGTGATGGCCAGCTCGCCAGCCTCGACCCCGGAAGAGACATAGGCGCCGTCGGGATCGGAATAGATCAGGTCAACCTGGCGGATCGACAGCTTGCCTTCTTCCGGAAGGCCGACGAACAACCGGTCATCGCCGCGCAGCGCGCCGCGCGGGGCAATGAGGACATCCTCAATCGTCTCGCCCTGGATCGTGGCGTTGACGAACAGGCCGGGGGCCATGGGCGCATCGCCATCCGCCCCGGCGCCATAGGGGTCCTGAAGTTCGGCGATTACATTGATCTGGCGGGTCTGCGAGTTGACGGCTGCGGCGGTCCGGACGACCTGGCCGTGCCATTCGCGTTCAATGCCGCCCACTGTGGCGCGGAACGTGACGTCCGGCCCGGGATTGTTGGCGCTGGCACTGAAGGCAAGCGGCAGGCCGAGACGGCCCATCTCGGCATCCTTGAGTGGCATGGCGACCTCGACCACGTCATTGGCGAAGATCTGGCCGAGGGACTGACCGACGGCCACAACCTGGCCGATATCGACATTGCGTTCCCGCACGCGACCGGCAAACGGGGCGTAGACCGCCGTCCGGTCGAGCGCGAGTTGGGCGTCTTTCAACTGGGCCTTGGCCGATTCGAGCGCCGCGCGGGCTTCGGCCAGCTGCGGTTCACGCCGGGCGAGAGGAGAGGCGTCCGTGATTCCGAGATCCTGGATGTCCTGACGCGCCAGTTCGGCTTCGGCCTCTTCACGGGCCAGTGCCTGTTCGGCGCTGGCGACCGAGGATTGGGCGCGCACGACGGCGAGTTCATAGTCGGCCGCCTCCACGCGCACCAGCAGCTGGCCCCGATTGATGAAGCCCCCGTCGATGAAGTCCGGCGAGACGTAGGAGATACGACCTGAAATCTGCGGGGCCACGATGATCTCGCGGCGCGGCTTCACTTCGCCCTGGGATTCAACCACCAGCGTCAGGTCTCCGCGCCGAATGGGTTCGGCGAACACGTTCAGGCCGGCGCGGGCTTCTTCAGCCTTTTCAGGTGCAGGTTTGACGGCGGAGAGTGCAATGACGCCGCCGACACCGACGAAGGCGATAATCCCCAAGGGTACCAAAACTGAAATGACGCGTCCCATGACTTATTCTCCTGCCGCTATTCTGCGGCGTTTTCCTGCGGGGCTTGTGGTGTGGTGGAGGCGGTCTGTACGGGCAGGCCGCCCCCAAGAGCGAGGTGATAGGAGACCCGGTTTGTCGCGCGCGAGGCACGGGCGGCGACCAGCTGACTTTCGGAGGTCAGGCGCCGGGTCTGGGCATCGATCAGATTGAACACGGAGATCGTGCCGCTTGTGTACTGGCGCACGGCCAGTTCTTCCGCCAGCCTGGCCTCTTCGAGGGCGCGAAGCTGTGCGTCTTCCTGCTGGGCAAGATAGGTATCGGCCGCAATGGCGTCTTCCACTTCTCCCCAGGCTGAGAGGGCCGCACCGGCATAGCTGGCTATGGCGGATTCGGCCTGGGCCACCGCGGCATCCCGCTGGGCGTCGAGACGACCGCCGGTGAAAAGCGGCTGAATGAGGCTGGCCACCAGCCGCGCAGCGATGCGTTCCGGGTCCACCATGTCGGCAAATTCCGACTCGCTGGTGGAGACCGAACCGGTCAGACGAAGGGCGGGCAACATGGCCAGGCGTGCCTGTTCGGCTCTGAGGCCTGCGGCCACGACGGAGGCTTCCGCGCTGGCAATGTCCGGCCGCCGGGCCAGCAGCAGCATCGGATTTCCCTCAACCGTCAGCGGGTCCAGGATTGGCAGGTCAGCCGTGGCCTCGATCTCGGTGGACGGATACCGCCCCAGCAGGATTTCCAGGCGGCGTGCGGCCTCGCCGGACAATTGGCGGCGCTGGGCGATGTCGGCTTCGGCGCCGGCCAGCGCGCTGCGGGCGGTCCGCACATCCAGTGCTTCGGCAAGGCCCCGCTGGAAGCGGCGCTCGGTCAGGATGCGCACCCGGTCACGGGCTTCATAGGTCAGGACGGCGACGCGTTCCTGTGCAAGCGCGGCGTTCAAATTGACCCAGGCGATGGCCGTCTGGGCCGCAACGGAGAGTTCGGCGGCGGCAAGATCGGCTTCGCTGGCGGCGAGGTCGGCTTCGGCAGCGGCAATCCCGCGACCCAGCCGGTTCCAGAGGTCGGCTTCCCAGCTCGCGTCCAGGCCCAGGCCGTAAATGCCGTCGGTTGCGCGGTCGAGATCTCCGGCTGTTTCAAATGCATTGGAGGTCACGCCCGTACTGATTGTGCCGTCGACGCTGGGCAGGCGCTGGGAGCGGGCCGTGCGAATGGAGGCTTCGGCGGCGCGCACCAGCGCCGCGCGGGATTCCAGCGTCGGGCTGTTGGCGAGCGCCTCGCGCACGAGGCGTTCCATCACGGGGTCGTTGAACTGGCCGAGCCAGTCGCCGGTCGGGGCCTGTCCGGCAACGCCGGATGACGCCCAGTCAACCGGGGCTTCCGGCGCAACAGCAAAAATTTCCTCCCGGTTACCGTTCACGCCGGGAAGATTTGCCTGTGTAGACGCGCAGGCCGTGAGAATTGCCGAACTGATTAGTAGAATTGATCGTGTCATGCCGTCGGCAACGCTCCCTGTTTCAGATGTCGGATACGCCCGCTCTATTCGACTGTCAATGATAAATTATCGTTTTTCAATAATTTGCTTACGTGACCTGAAAACCGCACCTACTGGTCTTACGCGATGAGGGGCTTGGCAGATGTGTGGTGGCGTATTAGCGGCTTCAGGACCTCGAGTCTTCGGGGAGTTTCTTTACGGGAGTGTGAATGAGCGAGGGCATGTCAGCGGACGAAAAGCGGTCGACGCGCCTTGCCCTGTCCCGGCGTGCGCGCGATTTCGTGACGCTGGTCTGCTGCTTCGGCGGGATCCTCTTCCTGATGTGGCTGACCGGGGCAGTCGGGCTGATCGAGGCCCTTGCCGCATTGCTGGTGGCGGTCTCGGTTGCGACGGCGATTTTCGTCGGGACGGCCACGGTGCTGCCGATCAGTCCGCGCCTGGCCGTGGAGCCGGCTCTGTCGACCCCCAAGATTCCGGAATCTGCCATCCTGCTGGATGCGCTGCCGCTGCCGGCGTTCGAGATTGATGACGAGCAGCGCATCGTCACCATGAATGAGGAGGCCGAATTCATCCTTCGCCTGGATGGCCGCATGAACCCGCGCGCCAGCACCGTGATCCGCTCCCCCGGCCTGTTGTCGGCCATCGAGAACGCGATCGAGACGGGCACGGTCGAGCCGATGACGGTGGAGGTGGAAAGCGGACCCGACGAAACCTGGCGGGCGCATGTCTCCCGGCCCGGACGGGCCCGGCGAACGCTCGTCGTGCTGGAAGACCTGACGCCTGTGCGCCGGGCGGCCCGTGCCCGGTCCGACTTCCTGGCCAATGCCAGTCACGAATTGCGCACCCCCCTGACGGCGCTGTCCGGATTTATCGAGACGATGCGCGGACCGGCCAAGGACGACAAGGATTCCTGGGACCGTTTCCTGGCCATCATGGCCGGGGAGACCGAGCGGATGTCGCGTCTGATCGCGGACCTGTTGTCGCTGTCACGGATCGAGTCAGCGGAACATGTCTCGCCGCGCGAGCGCGAGGATTTCAGGGATATCGTTTCCGATGCGACCCATGCCTTCAGCGCGATCGCTGCCGAAAAAGGCGTGCGGCTGACCGTCAAGTCGGAAGAGGGGGCGATGCCGGTCATCGCGCACCGGGACGAGATGATCCAGGTGGTCGAGAATCTCGTGTCGAATGCGCTGAAATATTCCAGGGAAGGCGGGCAGGTCACCCTGCATTTCGGACTCGCTTCCGGCATGGCGGAAGCGCGCCTGAAGGCGGGTCAGGTCTGGGCCAGCAGCGAGCGGATGACCCTGCTTCCGGCCGCAAGCCGCCCCAATACGGAAGAGCGGGCCATCTGGATGCGCGTGGAGGATCAGGGCCCGGGCATCGAGCGCGAACACCTGCCGCGTCTCGGCGAACGCTTTTACCGGGCGGACCAGAGCCGGGGAGGCAAGATCACCGGTACCGGACTGGGGCTCGCCATCGTGAAACACATCATGGCGCACCATCGCGGCGGCTTTGCCGTCGAGACGCGGATCGGAGAGGGCAGCGCCTTCGGAGTCTGGCTACCGGCCGCTCGGGATGAAGGCCTGTCCGGCTAGAGGCGGGTCCTAGAAGCGGGACGGGCCACGGCGCGTGGCGTCGAACCAGTCGGTCACGAAATTGCCGGGCATGGCGTGCATTTCGTGCAGCCAGTTGGGCAGGCGCTGAAGTGCGCCGGCCGTGTCTTCCCAGCGGCGTAGATTGACGTCAGCGGCGATCTGGAAGGCATCGCGCAGCTTGTCTTCGGTCATCGGCGATGCCACGCCCATCGGGGCCAGGATCGACACGCTTTTCTGCGCAGCAATCAGCGTTTCAAGCGTTGCAGCCGTCATGGACAGGCTTGCGCGCCAGGGAGTTAGCCAAAAATCAAGCATCTTCAGTCCTCATGGTCATAGAACAGACATAGTGGTTTACGCTGCAGTGCACAACAAATCCCGTGCCAATGCTGCGACTCTGCCCCGTTTCCGCCACACAGGAATGCGACCTGCGAGAGACCATGCCGACCGAAACGCTGCCGCCGAATTACGTTCCCTCGCCTGCGCGGGGCAGGGTGCTTGTCTTTGATTCCGGCATGGGCGGACTGACCGTCGTGGAGGAAATCCGCGCGCTCGGACCCGCGCTGGGCCTGCATTATTCAGCTGATTCCGCGTTTTTCCCCTATGGCGACAAGTCGGACGAAGCCTTGCGCGCCCGCCTGCCGAAGGTGGCCAGGGCCTTGTGTGATGCGGTGAAGCCGGATGTCTTTGTGATTGCCTGCAATACCGCGTCCACGCTGGCCCTGCAGGAAGTGCGGGATGTGCTGGACATTCCGGTTGTCGGTACGGTTCCGGCCATCAAGCCGGCGGCGCAATTGACCCGGACCGGGACAATCGGCCTGCTGGCCACGCCCGGGACGGTGCGCCGCGCCTATACAGCGGACCTGGTGGAGAAATTTGCCCGCGATGTGCGCGTTGTGATGCATGGCAGCATCGATTTGGTGAAACTGGCCGAGGCCCATGCGCGCGGAGAGGATGTTCCGATTGAACGCTTTGCCGAAGCGCAGGCGCCTCTGTTTGCGGCGCCGGGCGGCGACCGGATCGATACGGTCGTACTGGCCTGCACGCATTTCCCGCTTGTCCGCGCCCAATTGGTGGCGAGCGCGCCGCGGCCGGTCAGCTATATCGATTCCGGCGCCGCCATCGCCCGGCAGACAATCCGTGTGCTGCCACCGGAAACCGAGGCTCGCGGGATAGGGGGGCAGGCCTGGCTGACGTCATCGCCCGAGGAGGTGCCGGATCTGGCGCTGGTCCTCAGGCGATACGGGTTCCCAGCCGTTCAGCGGGTGCCGGACGCGCCGATCGAGATCACCTCTGCGCCGACAGCGTTGTAGAGGCTCGGCCAGGGTGCGTCGTGGACGCGGGCCACTTCCGCTTCACCGAAACCGTTGAAGCGGCTCGACATGGCCCGGCCATAGGCGCCGAGATTTCCGAATTCGACATAGTCTCCCTCGGCCAGGCCGGCGGGCAGCCAGACCTTTGCCGGAAACTTGTCGGTCGAATCGCAAGTCGGTCCGTAGACGGTGTACTCGACGAGGCGGCCCATTGGGCGCGCATCACCGGGCAGGGCCCGCATCGGGAAGGACCAGCGCTCGTGCACGGCATCATAGAGGGCGCCATACGAGCCATCATTGATGTAGATCGCGCCGTCCTTGACCTGCTCGACACGGACCAGAAGGCTTTCCGACTCAGCCACCAGCGCGCGGCCCGGCTCGCACCAGAGCTCTGCGTTTTCGAGGACGTACATGTTCTCGAAGGCCTGCTCGACCATGGAGGCATAATCTTCCAGCGAGGGTGGCGGATTGTCGGCATAGATTGACGGGAAGCCGCCGCCAACATCCACGATGTCGACCGTGACGGAAGCCGCGATGATTATGCGGGAGACGTCCGCCATCGCCGTCCACCAGGCGGTGGGCTTCAGGGCCTGGCTGCCGACATGGAAGGACACACCCAGTTCGTCTGCGTAGCGGCGAGCCTCGCGCAGGATTTCTGTTGCGTCTTCCGCGCTTGCGCCGAACTTGCCAGCCAGTGGCAGGGCTGCGCCATCGCAGGATACAGCAATCCGTACAATGATCGTGAGGTCTTTGGCGTAGCCGGTTTCCTCAAGGATCTTGTGCAGTTCCTGCATCGTGTCGGTGACGAAGATACGCACACCGAATTCGTGATAGGCGCGCTGAATGGCGCGGCGATTCTTCACCGGGTGCAGGAACGCCATGCGGGCGCCCGGAAACTTGCGGTGGATCAGTTCGATCTCCGGCAGGGATGCCGTGTCGAAGCTGCGTACGCCGGCTTCCCACAGGGCTTCAAGCACATGCTCGCCCGGATTGGCTTTCACCGCATAGAACGGCTCGCCCGGGAATTTCTCCCGGAACCATTTTGCCGCTGCCGTGACCCGCTCTGGGCGGAAACACCATACGGGAAGGTCCGGCTGTGCGTCGGACACAATATTATAGGGAGTAGCATAGGAGTGCATGACACCTAACCTCCAAAGGGCTTTTAACCAGCTTTGGGCGTTAGTACAGGGGGCCCCCAGTTTAAGGGTTGGCCCAGATGTCCGCCACGTCGATTTCGAGACGGGCATGTAGGGCACTCTTTTCGGTCACGCAAGCAAAAATTTCGGGCTGCCTGAAATTTTGTCATCCACCTATAATATTGAACGGGCAAGGGGGGTGGTTTAAGGGCAACTCACCCCGCTTTTCAAAGGCCCTTTCCCTTGCCCGGCCATCTGGAGACCCGCCTTACATGCCGCTCAAAACCGGTCAGTTTCTCGCCCCGTTCCTGTTGGCTGGCCTGGTCGCCTGTGGCCGTACCGATTTGTCTGAACTCGAGACCGGGGACGTGATTCCGCCGCCGCCCGTGGACGCGGACGGGGCGCACAAGATCCGTATTGTCGGCTCGTCCACAGTGGCCCCCTTCGCGACAACCGTGGCCGAGCGTTTCGGGGCCACCACACGCTACCCCACCCCGATTGTGGAGACGACCGGCACCGGGGGCGGGTTCAAGACGTTCTGCCAGAAGATCGGCCCGGACCGGCCCTCCATCTCGGATGCCTCCCGCATGATCACGCCGAGTGAACAGGCGCTGTGCGCGAACAATGGCATCACCGAGGTGACGTCGCTGTCGGTCGGGTTTGACGGCATTGTGTTGGTGAATGCCCGGCAAGCACCTCAGCTCGACCTTTCGAAAGAGGAGGTCTATCTGGCGCTTGCGGCGCAATTGCCGGATGGCCAGGGCGGGTACCGTTCCAACCCCTATAAGCGCTGGTCACAAATCGCCGACCATCTGCCCGATGAGCCGATCCTTGTGCTGGGGCCACCGCCCACGTCGGGCACACGCGACGCCTTCGTCGAATTGTGCATGGAAAAGGGGGGCGAGGCCATCGAGCAACTGGCTGAGCTGAAGCGGACCGATCCGGCGGCCTTCCGGCAACTGACACACACGATCCGGACCGATGGGGCCTGGATCGACCTTGGTGAGAATGACGCCGCGATCATCCAGTCCCTGATCAAGACGCCGACAGCGGTCGGGGTGCTGGGCTATTCCTTCCTGGAGCAGAACGCCGACCGTGTCAAAGCGGCGAGGCTGGATGGCGTGCCGGCAACGTTCGAGGCCATTGCGTCCGGCGAATACGGCCTGTCCCGCAGCATGTACATCTATGTAAAGGACCAGAACCTGCCGCTTGTGCCGGGGCTTGCCGAATTCGTGGAGGAATTCGTTTCCGACCAGGCCATGGGTGCGGACGGTTATCTGCTGGAAAAGGGGCTGATCCCCCTGCCGGACGAAATGCGCGAGGCCCAGCAGGCCATTGCAGAGGATCTGGCGGACAAGGCCGCCCGGCGCTGATTACAGCGTTGGCAGCGCTGGTTTCTTTCGCCGGCGCAGCCTGATCTTCTGCCAGAACCGTTTGCGGGCCGGGGCCGGCAGCGGCTGGAGATTTTCAATGAAGGCTTCGGCGCAGGCACGCCAGCTGTAAGTCTCCGCATAGGCGCGGCAGGTCGCGCGGTCGAGTTTCAAACAATCGACGGCACCTTTCGCAAGATCTCCCCCGATTGGCGTGATCGTGCCAGCATCCGATCCCGGGATCACATCCCTCGGGCCGGTTGCATCATAGGCGGCGACCGGCGTTCCGGAGGCCATCGCCTCCAGCACGACGAGCCCGAACGTGTCGGTCACGCTGGGAAACACGAAGACGTCGGCGCTGGCATAGCAGGTCGCGAGATCGTCATTGAACTTCGCGCCGAGGAAAACCACGTCCTTGTAGCGTTTCTGCAGGTCCTCTCGCTGAGGGCCGTCACCCACGATGACTTTCGTGCCGGGCAGGTCCAGTTCGGCGAATGCCTCGATGTTCTTTTCAACTGCCACGCGGCCAACATTGAGAAAGATCGGGCGGGGCAGGCCGTCAAACGGGTCACCCGGCTGGCCTGCCTCGATCCGCCGGGAGGGATTGAACATGTCCGTGTCGACGCCGCGGCTCCATGCCACCAGATTGATGAAACGCTGCGCCTCCAGTTCCTTCACCATGGACGGCGTCGGCACCATGACCTTGCCGGAATATTTGTGAAACCATCGGACAAAGGAATAGCCCGCGCGTGTCGGCACCGGCAGCCGGGCGGACACGTATTCCGGGAATCTCGTATGATAGGCGGTGGAGAAGGGGTGCTTGACCGTCAGGCACATGGCCCGGCCGGCCATGCCGAGCGTGCCCTCTGTGGCGATGTGGACGGCATCCGGTTCGAATTCATGGAACCGGTCCTCGATCCGCCGCCGGGCGAACAGGGCGAGCTTGATTTCCGGATAGGTCGGCAGCGGCATGGTGCGGAATCCCTGACCGGGATGCACGATCTCCCAGACATGGCCCATCGCCTCTGTTTCCTGGATCACGCGCTTCATAGTGCGCACGACGCCATTGACCTGAGGGTCCCAGGCATCCGTAACTAGCATGATGCGCATGTGCGCTCCTTCAACAGCCTCAGCCGGTCGCACGCCAATGTGGCCATGTTGGCCGACTGCGTAAAGAGGCCAGCATGCGTTGAACTTCTCTCGCTTCGGGTCAAGTGGAAGGATATAAGTCAGGCAGGAATGATGTGGTCAGGGGCATGGATTGCCCGGATTGGCCGCTCCTGCCGAATTTTTATCCTTGGCCTTCAAGGTGAACACGAACCGGGACTGAAACGCTTATGGCTGACATGCTCGCTCTGGACGCAATTGACTGGCACGCGCTGGACAGGATCAAGTTTGCCGATGAGGAAGCCCTGCTCGAGGATCTGCTGAAGCAGGCGCCGCTCAGCGATGATCTGAGACAGGCGACGATGCGCAGGGCCCTCGAACTGGTCGAAACGGCACGGGCGCGCGGGCGCAACAAGGGCGTCATGGAGAGCTTCCTGGAGGAGTTCGGCCTGTCCAATGCCGAGGGCCTCGCCCTGATGTGCCTGGCCGAGGCCTTGCTGCGGGTTCCGGATGCAGAGACACGGGACGAACTGATCGCCGAGAAAATACGTTCAGGGGACTGGAGCGCGCATCTCGGCCAGTCGGAATCCTGGCTGGTGAATGCATCGACCTGGGGGCTGATGCTGACCGGTCAGGTGATTGGCGTGCCGGCTAGCCTGAAGAAAGGCCCGGCGAGTTTCGTGCAGGGACTGATCCGCGAAAGCGGCGAGCCGGTGATCCGCGCTGCGATGATGCAGGCCATGCGGATCATGGGTGAGCAATTCGTCCTTGGGCGGACCGTGAAGGATGCCCAGAAACGCGGCCGAAGGATGGTGAAGGCGGGCGATGCGGCGCATTTCAGTTTCGACATGCTGGGAGAGGGGGCTCGCACGGCTGCGGATGCTGCGCGGTATCTCAAGGCGTATCAGGATGCGATTGCCGGCGTGGCCGCCGACAAGGACAAGACCGCCGCGCCGGAACATGCCAATGGCGTCTCCGTGAAGCTGTCTGCCCTTCACCCGCGCTATGAGGCGGTCAACCGGGCACAGATCATGGAAGAGATGTATCCGTCGGTGCTGGACCTGTGTGAACGGGCCGCGACGGCGAACATCAATCTCTGCCTCGACGCGGAAGAGGCAGACCGGCTTGTGCTCAGCTTGCAGATTCTTGACCGTCTGGCCCGCGAACCGGGATTGAAGGACTGGAACGGATTGGGCCTGGCGGTTCAGGCCTATCAGAAACGCGCGGGCGAAGTCATCGAGTGCCTGAAACAATTGTCCGCGCAGACAGGGCACCGCTTCATGGTGCGTCTGGTGAAAGGCGCATACTGGGACAGCGAGATCAAGCACGCTCATGTCGAGGGCTTTGCAAACTTTCCGGTCTTCACGACCAAGGCCGGAACGGATTTTCACTTCCTCGCCTGTGCTCGCAAAATGCTGGAGGCTGGCGACGCCATCTATCCGCAATTCGCGACGCACAATGCCCATTCGGTGGCCGCGATCGAGCAATTGTCGGAGGAAACCGGAAATTCAGCGTTCGAGTTCCAGCGCCTGCACGGGATGGGAGAGGCGCTCTACGGAGCGGCCGGGCTCGGCCGGCGTGTCCGGGTCTATGCGCCCGTGGGTCCGCACAAGGACCTTCTGCCATATCTGGTTCGCCGCCTGCTGGAGAATGGTGCGAACACCAGCTTTGTCCATTCCTTCCTGGATCCGGACGTGCCGCCGGAACAGGTGGTGGCTGACCCGATCGTGAAGGTGGAAGTCGGCCCCCGCCGGCATCCGCGTATCCCGACCCCGCCACGTCTTTATGGGGCAGAACGCCGGAATTCGACCGGGCTGGATTTGAGCCAGCGCCGGGTGCGCGACGACATGGCAGCCGCCATCAGGAGTTTCCGCGACAGTCCCGCCATAGCCGCCGGGTCCATCGTGTCCGGCAAACCGGTCACCGGGGGCGGGGATCTGGTCCGTGTCCCGTTTGACACGGAAACCGTACTGGGCAGCTGCCGCGAAGCGCAGGCTGCAGACATGGATGCGGCGCTGACGGAGGCGGTCCGGTTCCAGCCGGGCTGGGATGCGTTGGGCGGCGCCGAGCGGGCGAAGCATTTGCGGGCGATGGGCGACATTCTCGAGGAGAATGCGGAACGACTGATTGCGCTGATGGCCCGGGAAGCCGGCAAGACGCTGGGCGACGGCATTGCCGAAGTGCGAGAGGCCGTCGATTTCTGCCGATATTATGCCATGCAGGCCGAAGCGGAGTTCACCACGCCCCAGAAATTGCCAGGGCCGACTGGCGAAACCAATCATTTGTCCCTCCATGGACGGGGTGTGTTCTGTTGCATCAGTCCATGGAATTTTCCGCTGGCCATCTTCACCGGCCAGATTGCGGCAGCCCTGGCGGCGGGCAACACGGTCGTTGCCAAGCCGGCCGAGCAAACCCCGCTGATCGCATTCGAGGCGGTCAAGCTGTTCCACAAGGCAGGGCTGCCGGTCGAGTCACTGCATCTGTTGCCAGGCAGCGGTGAAACGGTCGGAGCCAAACTGGTCAGCGACCTTCGCGTGTCCGGGGTCTGCTTCACAGGCGGCACCAGCACGGCGCGCATCATCAACCGGACACTGGCCGAGCGGGCCGGACCGATCATTCCCCTGATTGCGGAGACCGGCGGGCTTAACGGCATGTTCGTGGACACGACGGCCCTGCGTGAACAGGTGATCGATGATGTGATCGTCTCGGCCTTCGGATCGGCGGGCCAGCGCTGCTCTGCCCTGCGCATTGTCTTCCTGCCGGACGATACGGCCGACGAGTTGATCACGGGCCTGATCGGGGCGATGGACGAATTGATTGTCGGCGATCCGGGCCTGCCGCGTACGGATCTCGGGCCAGTGATTGATGCGGAATCGCGCGCCTCCTTGCAGGCCTATGTCCAGACCATGAAGGACGAGGCGACCCTGTTGCACCAGATCCCGGCCGGCCGGATCGGCGAGACGGGCTATGGCTTTGGTCCGGCGTTGATCGAGCTGAAATCGATCGACCAGATCTCCGAAGAGAAATTCGGACCGATCCTGCATGTCCTGCGGTATGATCCGGATGATATCGACGAGGTCGGTGCGACGCTGAGGGCAAAAGGTTATGGACTGACTCTGGGCGTGCACTCCCGGCTTGAAAGCTTCCAGCGCGAAGTGCGCGATGCCTGCCCGGTGGGCAATACCTATGTGAATCGCTCAATGACGGGGGCCGTTGTGGGCGTGCAGCCCTTCGGTGGGGAAGGCCTTTCAGGCACCGGGCCGAAAGCGGGCGGACCCCACTACTTGCATCGGTTCGCGACAGAGCGCACCCTGACGGTGAACATCACCGCACAGGGCGGGGATGCCGAACTGCTCAGCCTCTGAAGGAGCGCCGCATGAAGAGTCTTGTCCTGGCCGCCACGACGGGGGCGCTGTTGCTGACGGCCGGATGCCAGAAGAAGGTTCGTAGCCTGTCGGATGTCGGTGAAGCTGAAGCCGAGACAGCAGGGACAGACGAGATGGCGGCCAGCCTAGACGTCGCGGCCATCGAATCCGTGGACGAGCTTCCGCGGGAGATCATCGTCGATGAATCCTATCTCAAGGCCGAGGCAACTTTCGACGAAGCCGTGTTCAGCAAGGCGCCTGCGATCGGCATGGACCTCGTGGAAGACGCCCAGATCCGCATCGAGGCCATGTCACAGGACGCCCAGGACTACAGGGAGGCCGACCCGGACTATTTCCGGGCCTATGGGTTGCGCATCAAATGGGGAGTGGTCGCCGAGGCTGGCAATATCATGAGCCTGGAGGGGTTTTTCTACACTTTCACTGGCGGCGCCCATGGTAATTATTTCACGGATGCGCGGATCTACAACAGCGCGACCGGAGAACCGATGCGGTTGAGCGCGTTCTTCCAGCAACCGCAAGCTGCCGTGCAGGCGCACATGGATACGGTGTGGCAGGGGATTGCCCGGCAGAAGCTGCGGAAGGGCGGACGGGCCTCCGATATCGAGCAGTTTCATTCACAGGCGCGGGAACTGGTCAGTGCCGACATGGTTCTGGCCGGAGAGGTCAATTTCGTCCCCTCCACCGTGCCGGGCAAGTTCGGCGGCTATGTCGTGCATTTCGCGCCCTATGACATCGGCTCCTATGCCGAGGGTGCCTACCATGTGACTGTTCCGCAAGCGGCGTTCCGGGACAGTCTGAAGCAACAATACCTGTCGCTGTTCGATGGTGATCCGGTGGCAGTAGAGCGACTTGGGGATTAGGCGCGACGGTTTATTCGACCGTGTCGTGATCGATCCAGTGCCCATGAAGCTCGAACGCTGTTGCTGCGCAATTTTGACTGTGATGGTGCGGTCCATGTTGCGCCGCCGCCAGCAGCTCAGTCCGGGCAGGCAGAATAGGCAAAGTCACGCCGGTTCGAGCCGTCCTCCAGCGCGATGTGCGCGGTCAGACGGTCCCCCTGGCGTTCATAGTGGATCAATTGTGGATAATCATGAGCGCCATTGATGAAGGTGACGGATTGGTCACCCTGCAGGCTTTCCACGAATTTAGAGGGGCCAATACCTTTCGGATAGACGTTCAGCACGTAGAGCGGGCCCGGCTGAACATGCATTTGTTCAAAGAAGCTGACGCCGCCCTCTTTCAGGGTCAGCGCATAGCCGAACAGGTGTCCAGCTTCCGCGTTTGACCAGACTTCCCGGGCGGTGCCGTCCTGGCTGACCCAGCACCCTGTCAACCAGCCAAGCGGGTGGGGCGGCGGCGACGTGCTGTCGATCGCTGTGCTGGCACAACCGGTACAAAAGGCCAGAGCCACAAGCGCGTATTTCATGAGTCTCTGGCCTCCCGTTTGTTGCCCTGTGTCAGTCACCTGAAACCATGAAATGGGCCATCAGGGTCGTGACGGGTTTCGAACGCTCATCCTGCCACGCTTCGGCGCGTACGGAGCACATGCGCCGGCCCATCTTGGTGATTTCGGCGCGCGCGTAAAGGTCCTTGGCGTGACCCTGGCGAAGATAGTCTATGGTGAGATTGATCGGGCGCGGGGGACGCAGGAGATGCTCGGTGACAAGGAAGACCTGGGCTTGGGACGTGATCTCGAGAAATGCCCCGATCGCCCCGCCATGAATGGCCTTGATCATGAAATTGCCGATCAGCTTTTCCTGATACGGCATGACCATTGTCATCTCATCGCCCATGACCTCGCAGCGCAGGCCCATTTCCTGGGCAAGCGGGGTCCGCCCGACAAAGGCGCGGACCTCGTCTGCGCGGCTTGGCTCGGCCGAAGTGGAATTGTCTGCCATCACATCGCCCTCATCGAGTCGAGTGAGCGCGGCTTGTTGATCGCAAAAGCGCCCGCTGCGGTAGCGATCACCCGGTCGCGGCTCTCATGATAGGCCCAGGCCCGCGTGAAACAAATATTTCGCGTCTGGTGATAGCATTCCGCTTCGCCAATGATGTCGCGACCTTTGTCTGCCGGGCGCATGTAATCGATCCGCAAATCCAGCGTTGCAACAAAGCGTGGCTTGGACAGGGACGCGCTCGCGGCCGTTCCGCAAAGATTGTCCAGGAAAGCCGTCAGGACGCCGCCATGGATCACGCCTGTGTCCGGGTCGCCGACCAGCCGGTCCTTCCAGGGCTGGATTCCCCAGGAACGGCCTTTTTCAATCTTCGTGAACCGGAAGCCCATGCGCCGTCCCCACGGGATGCCGCCGCTCAGCATCTCGATGTTTTCCTGCATCAGTTCCCAAGGTTCGGGAGGTGACGTGGCGTCATCGCTCATATTGGCCCTCATTCGTTTGACGAGTCGTCTTGCCCGGATAACATCATCAGGAAAAGAGCGAAAACAAAAGGCTCACGCGGAGGAAGATGAAATGGCGTTCGACGGCGCGGCGAAACCCAAGACCTGTATCATCGGGGCAGGGTGTTCCGGTTTTACCATGGCAAAGCGGCTGAAGGATTACGGCCTGCCATATGACTGTTTCGAAATGTCGGACAATATTGGCGGCAACTGGTACTACAAGAACCCCAATGGGGCGTCTTCCTGCTATCAGTCGCTGCATATCGACACGTCAAAATGGCGACTGGCATTCGAGGATTATCCGGTGCCGGATGACTGGCCAGACTTTCCGCATCATGCGCAATTGCTGCAGTACTTCCATGATTATGTCGATCATTTCGGTCTACGTGAAACGATCACATTCAACACGGCCGTGACAGATGTCGAAGACCTTCCGGGCGGTCGCTGGAAAGTGACGCTGTCGACCGGGGAGTCGCGTGAGTATGATGCCGTTGTGGTTGCAAATGGTCACCACTGGGATCCGCGCATGCCGGAATATCCCGGTACGTTTGATGGCTATCAGGTCCACTCCCACAATTACACCGACCCCTTCGAACCATTTGATTTCCGGGGCAAGCGCGCGATGGTCGTGGGAGGCGGCAATTCCGCGATGGATATTTCGTCCGAACTGTCCCAGCGCCCGCTGGCGGAAAAGCTGTTCATCTCGATGCGGCGCGGCGTATGGGTGATGCCGAAATACATGGACGGCCAGCCGGCGGACAAGGCCGTGTTGCCGGCCTGGCTGCCGTCGAAGATCGGACGCGCCCTGGCGCGCAAGAAGATCAAGAAGACCATCGGCATGATGGAGGATTACGGCCTGCCGAAACCGGACCATGAGCCTCTGGACGGCCATCCGTCCGTGTCGGGCGAATTCCTGACACGGGTCGGCTGCGGGGACATCATTCCCAAGCCGGGCATTGACCGACTGGACGGGGACGGAGTCATCTTCACCGATGGCGCACGCGAGCAGGTGGATGCGATCATCTGGGCCACGGGCTATAACGTGACCTTTCCCTTCCTGAAGCAGGATGACCTCACGCCGAAGGAGAATGTCTTCCCCCTCTACAAGCGAATGGTGAAGCCGGGCCGGGAGACGATCTTCTTCCTGGGGCTGGCCCAGCCGCTGCCGACCCTGGTCAATTTTGCCGAGCAGCAGTCCAAGCTGGTCGCAGCCGCGCTGAATGGCGATTATGCGTTCCCGCAGGCGGCCGAGATGGACCAGATCACGGCGGAGGACGAGAAGCAGCATCTTGGCCATTTCTATGACAGTCCGCGTCACCGGATGCAGGTGGATTTCAATTTGTATTGCCGGGATCTGCTGAAGGAGATCGAGCGGGGGGCGAAACGCGCGCGCATCGTTGCCTGATGTTAACCGGTCGGAGGGCATAACACCTCTCATGACCCGCAAGGCTACCCTCTTCGCCCTGTTGCTGGGCACGGCGTGCGCTTCTCCGGCGCCGGTTACCGTGCATACCGTGCCGCGTGCTGCCCCGGCGCCGACCGTATCAACCCCGCCGCCCGTGACGGCGGCGGAGCAGGGGCCGTTCCAGCCGAATGCCTATCTCCGGGCGTGTTATGGCATCCGGGTGTCCAACTCGCCTCTGGTGGACGAAGAGGGCTGGGTGCGGAACTACAAGCCCATTGTGATGGTGAACGGCGTTCCGCTGGCGGCTGCGCCCGCCAATGATGTTTGTCTCACATCCGGTTTCGGACAGCGGTTTGGCCGCCGGCATGATGGCATCGACCTGCAATCGCGCCCGGCCGGGACCATCTATGCCGCTGCGCCGGGACGGGTGATCGAGGCGCGGGTATCGACCGGCTATGGCAACATGGTGCTGATCGACCATGGCAAGGGCGTCTACACCCGCTACGCCCACCTCGCCTACATCCAGCCCGGCGTCCAGAAGGGCGAAAAGATCGGCTTCGGACAGCCGGTCGGGTTCATGGGATCGAGCGGCAATGCGACTGCCGTGCACATCCATTACGAGATCCTGACGGGCAATTACAACAATCCGCGCGGGTCCAAGGGCCTTTCTCCGCGTGACCCCTTCTCGTTTCCGCCCTATGAGTATGCTCAGGCCTATTGAGGACGGGGGATACAGGATGAGGGGACAATGGACTGTCGGAGCGGTGATGGCGTGCCTGCTGGGCGCGTGTGCCTCGATACAGACGGAGATCGCGCCGGTTTCGATTGGTGCGCCCGTGATGGCGGAAAGTGCCTTTGAGTCAGATTTCGGCATGCTGGCGGATCTCGTCGGCACGAGATGGCGTGGCGAGCCGGGCGAGGCCGACAAGCAGCATGGCCAACCCGCAGACTATTCCGAATGGTATTGGGACCTTGGCGGGTCGGTGCTGGTGAACAAACACGTGCTGGCGGACGGGTCCTATGGCGGGGTGACCTATGTCCAGAAAACCAAGGCCACTGGAGAGCTGGACTATGTCTACATCACGAGTGCCGGGTTCCGGACGACGGGAAGCTTCACGCTCGGCGCGGATGGCAGCTGGTCGGCCTATGAGGAAGTCACGGGCCTGAATGATATTATCGGGGTGCGGTCCACGGGCCGTATCGGTGAGGATGGCGTGCTGGTATCGGTCTCCGAATTCGAGACACGCGACGGCTGGAAGCCTGGCCACACCTTCAAGTATGAGCGCACAACCGACCCGATGCCGACACTGGTTCCGGACCTCGTAATCGAGTGAAATCCTTTCTCGACCCCGACCTGATCGCGCGGACCTATCGGGACCCGCTGGCAGTTGCGATGCTGTGTGTGGATCTCCTGCCGGTTCTGGCCGTGCTGGCATTCGGCTGGGGCGCAACACCGCTGGTCGCTCTGTACTGGCTGGAAAACCTGATCATTGGCCTGTTCACCGTGTTCCGAATGATCGCAACAGCGGTCGGCACCGTGTCAGATCGTTTCATGGTGTTCTTCATCGTTCCATTCTTTGTCCTCCATTACGGGATGTTCTGTTTCGGCCATGGCGTCTTCCTGCATGCCTTTGCCGGCGATGGTGGCGGCATGCCGGACTACCGGTCCCTCATCACCTGGGCGCTCGGGTCGGGGCAGGGGATGATGTTTTTCGTGGTGGCCATTCTGGGCATGAATGCGATCCTGTTCGTGTCCGATTTCCTGCTCAAGGGCGGCTATCGCGAGGGCAGTTTGATGGGAGAAATGTTCGCGCCATATGGCCGCATCGTGACCCTGCATGTGGCCATCATTCTTGGCGCCGCTCTCGCATTCGGGACGCGCGAGCCGCTTCTGGGGGTTTTGCTGCTGATCGTATTGCGGGTCGTGTTCGGTGTGATCGTGTCTGCCCTGCGCCAACGCCGGCTGGACGATGCAGGTGTGCCGGCTGCGAAAGATTCGCCTGCTGCCACGTAAAAAGTTGACGCGTGATGACGCCTTGGCGAATATGCAGGGCTTCCCCAAGGAAAGGCCTGCATGACCACCATTGCCAAGAAACTGACCCGTGGCCCGTCCGGCAAGCGCGCCAAGTCGAAGGCCGCCAATCGCCGGGCCATCATGGAGGCTGGCCGGCGCGTTTTCGCGCGGATCGGCTTTGAGGCGACGACTGTGCGGGACATCATCCGGGAGACCGAACTCGCCGCCGGGACGTTCTACAATTACTTCAAATCCAAGGAAGACGTGTTCGAGGCGATTGCAGAGGATTCGACCCATCGGTTCCGCTCCCGCCTTCAGGATGTGCGCGCCTGTGCGACGGATTTCGAGACCTATGTGCACGATGCCTATCGCGCCTATTTCGGCTTTATTGCCACCGAGAATGAAGAGCCCATCCGCAACGGCGCACCGCATCTGGCCCTGATTGGCGTGCGCGTGGACACGCCGGAAATGCTGGCTGTGGCCGAAGAGATCAAGGCAGACCTCGAACATGTCCTGTCCGGGGAGGGCGGGCCCAAGATCGACACGGCCTATCTGACGGCTGCCGCCATCGGGATTGCCCGGGAAATGGGAGAGCACATGTTGCTGCGCCGCCCGATCGACGTGGATGGGGCAACCAAATTCGCCACTACGCTGCTGCTGGCAGGGGTTCGGGAGATTGCCGCAAAGTAAGGCCAAACGCCTCTTGGCGTAGGCGCGCTTGCAGGTCTAAGCTTGCCGTCAACAAGACAGGACGGGAGGCGACCATGAGCCTGCAGCAAATGATCACCAAATTCATATTCAAGCTTCCGGACGGATTGCTCGTGCGCCTGGCGGGGGGAAAGCCGGTTGAGGTGCGCGGCCGGGTTCTGGAGCCGCAGCTGCAGATGGTCGCGTGGAATGGCCGCAATGCGCCGCCCATGTCTTCGATGGAGCCGGAAGTGGTGCAGGCTGCCGTGAAGGACCAGCTGGCCATGCTGGCCGCCCCGCTGGAGCCCGGCGTCACGACCGAGGATTTTACCATTCCCGGGCCTGACCGGAACGAGATTCCGGTACGCCTCTACAAGCCGGCCAGTCAGGATGCCTCCGTGCCGCTGCTGGTCTATTATCATATGGGCGGTGGGGTCGTGGGCGATCTTGAGACCTGTCATGCCTGGTGTTCGATCCTGGCTTCGATCACCGGCGGCCCGGTCCTGTCGGTCGACTACCGGCTGGCACCACAGAACAAGTTTCCCGCCGGGATCGATGACAGCATCGCTGCCTATGAATGGGGTGTGCGCAATGCCGGCACATTCGGCGCACCGGAAGGCATGGCCGCCGTCGGCGGAGACAGTATGGGCGGCAATTTTTCCGCCATCATTTCCCAGGAGATGCAGCGTGAACACAAGCCGCTGCCGGTCTACCAGCTGCTGATCTATCCGGCCGTCGACATGGTGGAGGAGTTCCCCTCCCGGACAGATTTCGGTGAAACCTTCTCTCTCAGCACAGACACGATGAACTGGTTCATGGAGCAGTACCTGCCGACTGACTTCGACATGTCAGATCCGCTCCTGTCGCCCGGCCAGACCGCTGAGCTGGAGGGCCTGCCGCCAGCTATCGTTATCACGGCGGGCCATGATCCGCTGTGTGACGAGGGTGATGACTATGCCAAGCGGTTGAAGAATGCGGGCGTGAAGGTCACGCACAAGCGGTATGATTCCCTGCCGCACGCCTTCACGGCCTTCACAGGATTTTCTCCGGGCTCTCGTCAGGCATGCCTTGAAATTGCGGGCATGGTGAAAGACCTCGTCTCAAAATTATGAGAGCGCTGGTCTGTGATACGCTGACGGACGATTTTTCCGGTCTTTCAGTTCAGGATGTTCCCGTTCCCGAGGCCGGGCATGGACAGGTCCTGGTACACGTCGCGGCTGCGAGCGTGAACTTTCCCGACCTGTTGATGAGTCAGGGCAAGTATCAGATGAAGCCGGACCTGCCCTTTGTGCAGGGTATGGAATGTGCCGGAACGGTTGAGTCCGTCGGGGAGGGCGTAACAGGTTTTGCGCCCGGCGACCGCGTGGTGGGAGGTAACAAGACCGGCGCGTTCGCCGAGTTTGCCTTGCTGCCCGCCGCAAGCCTTGCGCGCGTACCGGAGAACATGGGGTTTGCAGAGGCAGCAGCCTATCCGGCCGCCTATCTCACCGCCTATGTCGCCCTGGTTCGCCGGGCCAATCTGCAGGCGGGCGAAACCTTGCTGGTGCATGGCGCCAGCGGTGGCGTCGGCATGGCGGCCGTCGATGTTGGCAAATTGCTCGGCGCAACCGTGATCGCGACCTCTGCCTCTGATGCCAAGCTGGATGCGGTTGTTGCACATGGCGCGGACTATGCCATCAATGTCACACAGGGCTTTCGCGACAAGGTCAAGACGCTGACAGGCGGACGCGGCGCGGATGTGATCCTTGATCCGGTTGGCGGGGATGTGTTCGACGAAAGCGTCCGCTGCATCGCCTTTGACGGGCGGCTTCTGGTGGTCGGATTCACGTCCGGCCGCATTCCCGAGGTGAAGGTCAACATGCCGTTGATCAAGGGGTTTTCGGTTGTGGGTGTTCGGGCAGGCGAATATGGCCGTCGCTTCCCGGAGCGCGGCCGGGAGAACATGGCCGCAATCTGGAAATGGGCGGCCGAGGGCAAGACGCGGTCCCGAATTCATGCCGAACTCCCACTCGACAATTGGCGGGAAGCCTATCGTCTGCTCACCGACCGGGAGGTCGTGGGCAAGGTCGTCATCCGGCCCTGAAAATTCAAAGAGAAGGAAACTGAGAGATGTCAACACTGCCTGAAAAGGGTCTTCAGATCCGTACGCTGATCAAGCCGGAGGGCGAGCTGGAACTGTCCCTGGCCGAAGTCGAGATCCCGACCCCCGGCCCAACGGATATCATCATCAAGGTCGAGGCGACCCCGATCAATCCGTCTGATCTCGGCCTGCTGGTCGGCGCGGGGGATATCAGTACGGCTGTACAAAGCGGCACTGCGGACCGTCCGGTCATCACCGCGAAAGTGCCGGAAGCTGGCATGCGCGCCATGAAAGCCCGGATCGGCCAGTCTCTGCCGGTGGGCAATGAAGGTGCGGGCACCGTCGTCGCGGCAGGAGAGTCCGAAGCGGCTCAGGCCCTGTTGGGCAAGCGCGTTACCGGCCTTGGCGGGGAGTTCTATTCCGAATACCGTATGCTGAATGTCGGTCAGGTCATGGAGCTGCCGGACGGCATCACTGCGGAGCAGGGCGCCTCTTGCTATGTGAACCCGCTGACCGCATTGTCCTTTGTCGAGACGATGCGGAATATGGGTCATTCTTCCCTAGTCCATACGGCTGCAGCCTCCAATCTTGGCCAGATGCTGAACAAGATCTGCCTCAAGGATGGCGTGCCGCTGGTGAATATCGTCCGCAAGGAAGAACAGGCGGAGATCCTGCGTAGCATCGGCGCGAAACATATCGTCAACTCGACGTCGCCAACCTTCATGGAAGACTTGATCGCAGCGCTGATGGAAACGGGCGCGACGCTCGGCTTTGACGCCATTGGCGGCGGGCCACTGGCCGGTCAGCTGCTGATCGCCATGGAGGCGGCTGCAAGCCGCAAGATGAAGGAATATTCCCGCTATGGCTCCGGCCAGGAAACTCAGGTCTTCATCTATGGTCGCCTCGACATGTCGCCGACGCTGGTGCCGCCGGGCGTGGGCTTCGCGTGGAATCTCAGTGGCTACTTGCTGACACCCTTCCTGCAGAAGGCCGGCAAGGAAGTTCGTGCGCGCATGTACAAGCGCGTGATTGACGAGCTGACCACGACATTTGCCAGCCATTATACGAAGCGCATTTCGCTGGCCGAGGCCCTGAATCTCGATACGCTGAAGGCCTACGACGCAAAGGCCACCGGTGAGAAATACCTGATCACGCCGAACGCCTAGGAAGGTCAGCCGATCCTGTCATGCGTGATGCGTATGGCATGATCGGCATCTTTCAGGACAACAATATCAGCCGTGTCCTTCAGGGGGGCGATATGGTCCCGCAGATTGGGCAGGTTGATCCGATCCCAGACAGATGTCGCGAACTCCACCAGTTCGGGTTCCGACATGTGCAGGAAATTGGCGTAGAAGGAGGCCGGGTCCTTCTTCGCCGCGTGCCACAGGCGCTTGAACCGTTCGAGATACCATGTGAGCAGGTGTTCCTCGCTGGCGTCCAGGTAAATGAGATAGTCCGGTTCACGCGCTGTTCGTGGGGGCGGGGACAGCTTCTGGAAGCCGAGCCCTTCGAGGATGAGAATGTCCGGTCGGGTGATCGACTGCGTCAGGGCCGGGTCTATGTCATACGTGACATGGCTGTAGCCGGGAAAGTCAGCCGCGCCAGAGGCGAGGGCTTCGATGGCATCGCCGAGGGCGACGACATTGTAGGTCTCCGGAAAACCCTTGCGCAGGGTCAGGCCACGCTCCTCCAGCACGTCATTCGGAAACAGAAATCCGTCTGTCGAGACCGTCTCCACCTTGTGCGTCTCTGCCAGAAATGCCGCCACCTTGTTGGCCAGTGTCGTCTTGCCTGATGCGACAGACCCTGTCAGGGCCATGACGGCCCCGTCATGCTGGCGGCTGAGTTCGGCTAGGCGCGCGCCCAGCGCCGCAATGCCTGGCGCGTGGGGAGCAGGGGAGTCGGTCATCATCGGCAGGCTCCGGACAGATGGGTGAATTCCCGGAGCCTAGCCGCGTTGCCGTGCCTGTCCAGTCCTGAACCGGTCAGACCGTGCGCTTGGCCTTGTCTTTCGCATTGGTGGCCTCAATCGCATCGCGTGCGGCCTGCCACTCGGCATCGCCCCAAGCGGTCAGCTGCGAGAAATTGCCGCCGGACGCATTGTACATTGCGCCGTCGATGGCGATGGTCTGGCCGTTGATGTAGTCCGCGCCGGGCGCCATCAGCAACACGGCGAGATTGACCAGTTCGTGCATTTCTCCCACGCGACCCATCGGATTGGCCGCGCCGGAATCCATGCGTTTGGCCCCCTCGGCATCCGGGGCGAGGCGTTTTGACATGCCTTCGGTCGGGAAGGGGCCCGGGGCGATGGCATTGAAGCGCAGGCCATAGCGGCCCCATTCGACTGCGAGCGATTGGGTCATCGTGTTCACGGCGGCCTTGGACATGGCAGAGGGCACGACAAACGGCCCGCCATTCCACACCCAGGTCGTCAGGATCGAGCAGACGTTTCCACGATGGCCTTCCTTGATCCAGCGTTTGCCGATGTCATGCGTCATGTAGAACGTGCCACGGAAGACGATGTTCGAAATCGCATCGAACCCGCGGATGGACAGGTCTTCCGTCCGGCTGATGAAATTGCCGGCAGCATTATTGACCAGCCCGGTGAGCGGGCCGTGCTTTGCCCAGATATGATCATTCATGTCCGTGATCGCATCGGCCACGCGGATGTCGCAGGCATGCGGTACGACCTTGCCGCCATGGGTCTCCATCAATGCGCTGGCGGTATCTTCGCAGACCTGTCCGCGCCGTCCGCAGATGTGGACCTCTGCGCCCAGCTTCAGGAAGCCTTCCGCCATCTCTTTGCCGAGGCCTGTGCCGCCGCCGGTGACCAGCACCCGCTCGCCCGCCATGAGGCCGTCGCGATACATCAGTTTCGTCGTGTCCATGTGATTCCTCCCATTATGATTTTCTGGTAAGAGTATAGGGCGCTGGAGGAGGGAGGCACCCATGAATCGCTGGCTTTTGTCGATTGCCGTCGCGGCATTCTGCACGGGAGGGGCTCAGGCGGGTCCATTGGACGTGTTCGGCACATTCGTGACGCAGAAGGAGGGCTCGCACATCCGTATCTCTGACTGCGGTGACGGGACGCCTTGCGGTGTGGTTGTGTGGATCGATCCGGCCAGTGTTTCCGAGGGCATGACGCCGGAAACGGCGACCGATGCGAAGGGCGACAAGATCCTTGGCCTGACCATGCTGGAGGGCTTCAAGCAAAAGGCCAGTGGCTGGACCGGCGGGACGATCTACAATCCGAAGGAGGGCAAGACTTACGGATCGCGGATCAAGCGGCTGGATGATGGCGTTCTGGAGGTGAAGGGCTGTATCGGGCCGATTTGCCAGACACAGCATTGGGCCCCGGTGACATCTACTTCCGGAATGGCAGACTGACCAGGCGCCACAGGACCCAGACGGGCATGACCACAGCCGCGCCGGCAAGGGCGGGCTTCCAGAAATTCCTGACGGCCCAGCCAAGCGCCGCCACCGCCGTGTTCGCAACATTCGCGATGGCGGCGCCCATGTTCACGTCCGGATTGGCCGGGTTGAACTGGGACGCCAGCACGAAGAAGCCAACAAGGATGCACACGCCCAACAGTTTGAGCGATCCCCAGACCGAGATGCCGAACAGGCGCACCAGCAGCGGTCGCGGCGGGGCCTTGGCCGGTGTCCGCGGCGGGGGCGCCTCGGGGATCGGCTCGACCTTGACTTCGGGCAGTTCGGGATTGGGCGGGGTCGACATGGCGGAGTGTCTGCTTGCCTAGTCGTTGGCGGCTTGTTTCTGGATCTCGACCTGGTGCGGATACGGAATGGAGATGCCTTCCCGGTCAAAGGCTTCCTTCACGGCCTTGGTGAGGTGGAATTTCACGTCCCAATAGTCCGAGGCCTGCACCCAGCTGCGCGACGCGATGTCCACGGAGCTGTCCCCGAGATTGACGACTTTCACGAACGGTTCGGGATCTCGCAGGATGCGGCTGTCAGCGTCGATGACCTGACGGATGATCGCGATGGCCTTGTCCATGTCGTCATCATAATCGATGCCGAAGGTGATGTCGGCGCGGCGCGTGTTGTAGCCGGAATAGTTCTCGATGACGCCATCGATCGCCTGGCTGTTCGGCACCAGCACTTTGACATTGTCCGGGGTGGCAAGGACGGTCTGGAACAGATTGATGTCCTTGACCGTGCCGCCCACACCAGCAGCCTCGATATAGTCGCCCAGCTTGTAGGGGCGGAACAGCATGATCATGACGCCCGAGGCGATGTTGCCCAGCGCGCCCTGCATGGACAGGCCGATGGCGAGCGTCAGCGCGCCGAGGACGGCGACGAAACTGGTTGCCTGAACGCCAAACACCTGCAGCACGGCAATGAGCACCGCCGCTGTAATGGCCCAGCGGACAAGCGAGGCGAAGAAATTGCCAAGCGTGTCGTCGATGCCATCGCGCTTCAGCGCTTCACGGCGAACCAGTCCGGCCAGCCAGCCGGCAATGCGCAGGCCGATGATGAGTACGAGCAGCGCGCCGATCACCTTCATTCCGAAGGAAATGATGAACGGGCTGTATTCGGCCCAGATGGCGGCGGGCGTCAGGTCTTCGGGCATGGGGAGGGGCTCCTTGTATTCGAGCGGGATCAGTCTTCGGTGTCTGTAATGCCTGTTGCGGACGGCTGTTCCGAGATTGGCTGCGATGGTGGGCGGTAGGCCATGTTGACCTGGTGCGGGAAGGGGATGGTGATGCCTTCGCGATCGAACGCCTCTTTCACGCCCTTGGTGATGTCAGCCCGTACCTGCACGAATTCCGGCGTCGCGACGAAGGCGCGCAGACGCAGGCGGACACTCCAGTCGGCCAGCGCATGTACGCCGACCCAGGTTTCATCCTTGGCCAGCACGCGCGGATGTCCGTTGGCCACGGCGAGCAGGGTTTCCAGAGCATGGTCCATATTGTCGTCATAGGAAATGTCGAAATAGAGGTCGAACCGGCGCCGGGTCTGGCGGGTGTGGTTGACCAGGGGATCGCCCCAGACCTTGTCATTGGTCACCGAGACGACCTTGTTGTCGATCTGCTTGAAGGTCGTGCGGAACGGCGTGATGTCGGTGATCTCGCCATCCATGCCTGCCAGCGTGACGAAATCGCCAATCCGGAACGGGCGGAAGATGGCGAGCATGACGCCGGCAGCCACCGCTTTCAGCGTGTCCTGCAGGGCGAGGCCGATGGCGAGCGCCGCGCCGCCCAGAAGCGCCGCCAGGGAAGCGGTCGGGAAGCCGAGCTGGGTGAGGGCCAGAACGATGGCGATGGCGAAGATGAGGTATTTCAGAAGCGATGCGGAGAAGGCGAACAGGGTGTCATCCGCTCCGTGACGGATATGGGCCTGATTGCCCATCTTGCGCATCGAGCGGGCCACCCAGTTCGCGAACAGGACGGCGATCACCAGGATGGCGATGGCGGCAAATGCGCCGGGACCGCGCCGGTTGATGATGGCTTCCCAGTCATATCCGGCCAGGCCGAGCGGCAGGGGCGACATGAAGATCAGCGCGAAGACCCGCGCAACGGAGCTGGCAATGTCCCAGCTGGACCCTTCGAAGGATTTGTCCTTGGCCGTCAGGCGCTTGCCGATGGTGACAACAAGTTTCTTCACCAGTCCCGAGGCGAACCAGACCAGAAGGCAGGCGAGCAGGACCATGCCCCATTTCTCGATGAACGGCCAGGATGCGGCCAGCCAGACAGGCCAGGTCGATGTGTCGAGATCGGGTAGGGAAATCGAGGAAAAATCCATGGCTGTGCGCTCGTCTTGGTTTCAGTCATGAGAGCGTCAGTTCGCCCCCGATGTCCAGTTTCTCAGGCCGGTATGACCGATCCGTCGGCCCCGCGAAAGAGGCGCAGGCAGATCAGGATCGCCAGAACGAGTCCGGTCATGATGGCGAGCCAGTTCATGCCGGTGACAAACCAGTTGCTGAGGGCGATGCCGGCAAGGCCCCAGCCGAGTGCGATGAAATACCACCAGCTGCGGCTGACATAGCGGGCGAACATCCAAGCGGCGAGGCCCGCCGGAACGAGGGTCAGCCACAGCATCTGCCAGGGCGCATCCGTGGCGCCGAGCGATGTGAGGCTGCGCACGGTCAGCGGGATCGATATGGCGATGGCGACCGTGATCCAGCCGGCCAGCAGGGCGGCGACGCAATCGGCCAGTGCCTTTTTGGGGCTCCAGCCGGTTTCCCTGAGTCGATCCATGCGGAAGGCGGCCATCCAGGAGGCCAGGGCAATCGGAAACAGGAGCAGGAAATCCAGGGGCTGGACGGCGACCAGCTGCGCACTGAGCATCCAGATCACATTGAAAACACCCGCCCAGGCAAGCGCCACAGCGATTCGGTCCATCCACGGTTCACGGGCCCGCAGACAGGCAATTGCGAACAGGATGTAGACCAGAAAGATCACGCTCCAGATCGAGAAGAAGGCCGGAAGCGGCTGTTCCGGAAGGGTCAGATTGCGTGTGGCGTTCCCGATGGGGGTGCCAATGCCCAGTACAGGTGCCAGTGCACCGGAGGCCGGTTGCAGGAGGCCAAGCAGGAGAATGAGCAGGGGCAGGCGCGATTGCATGACGTTCATATGAGGCCTTTTTCAATTGGGGCAAATCGGAGGCGTGTGAAAAAAGTGGGATGCAGCCTGCATTTTTCGCGTTATAGGGCCCGGTCTCTGCGGAGACTCACAAGAGGAATTTGCTCATGGCAAAAGCACCTGCGGCCAAGAAGGCCGCTGCAAAACCGGCCGCCAAGAAGGCGACCACCACGGCCAAGACGGCAGCAGCGAAAAAGCCTGCCGCCAAGACCGCTGCGGCGAAGAAGCCGGCTGCCCGCAAGGCAGCTGCGCCGAAAACCGCTGCGCGTTCGACGGCCGCCCGCGCGACCGCTGCAAAGACGCCGACCACGGTGACGATGCGCCAGCTGTCCGCTGAAATGGCAGAGGCCCACGGCCTGACCAAGAAGCAGTCGGAAGAAATCTTCTCCGACCTGGCTGACCGGATCACGAAGCGCCTGAAGAAAGGCGAACGTTTCCGTTTGAACGGTCTCGGCACGCTGGAAGTGCGCAAGCGCCCGGCACGCATGGGCCGCAACCCGGCAACGGGTGAATCCATCAAGATCAAGGCGTCCAAGAAAGTTGCTTTCCGCGTCGCCAAGGAACTGAAAGAGTCCGTCTAAGGACTTCCAGTTGCCGCGAAATTCGAAGAGGCCGGGTGCATGTCGCCCGGCCTTTTTTGTTTTTGCTCGAGGCTGTTCTCGGCTTTCGCCGAGGCCTCTGCGCCTGCGCCTTGCTTGTGGATGCGCACTATTCCTGCAACATGGCCTCCAGTGTTTCCAGCCGGTCGGCTTCCCCGGCGGGCTTGTCCCAGCGGATACGATTGATGCGGGGAAAGCGCATGGCGATTCCCGATTTGTGGCGGGCGGACCTCTGCAGGCCCTCGAACGCCACTTCCAGGACGAGCGACGGAGTCACCGACCGGACCGGCCCGAACCGTTCAATCGTGTTTTCACGGACGAATTTGTCGAGTTGCTTCAGTTCTTCATCGGTGAAGCCGAAATAGGCCTTGCCGACCGGGGTCAACCGGTCTTCACCGTCTTCGTCGCGCCAGACGGCGAAGGTGAAATCGGAATAGAAGCTGGACCGGCGGCCATGCCCGCGCTGGGCATAGAGCAGTACGGCGTCAACCAGATAGGGGTCACGCTTCCATTTGTACCAATGGCCTTTCACCCGCCCGGGCAGATAGGGGCTGTCCCAGCGTTTCAGCATCAGGCCCTCGATTTCGGGCGCCGGCGGCGCCATGCGCCGGGAGTCCAGCTCTTCCAGCGTCGTGACCGGAACGAGCGGGGAAAGATCAAAGCGCGGGCTTGCGGCCTCCGAAATGAAGGCCTCCAGCCGGTTGCGCCGCTCACGAAAGCTCAGCTGGCGGACATCCTCGTCTCCGGCCTGCAGCAGGTCATAGGCGCGTATGAAGGCCGGGCGCGCATCCATCTGTTTCTTCGAGACGGTCTTGCGGTTCAATCTCTGTTGCAGCGCATTGAACGGTGCCACGCTTTCCCCGTCTTCCGCGCGGACCAGCAATTCCCCATCCAGCGTGCCTTCAAAATCCATCCCCGCCAGGACGTCCGGGAAAGTGTGGGAGATGTCATCCCCGGTCCGTGTATAGATGCGCCGCACCCCGTCCTCGCTGCTGGCCTGGACGCGGATGCCGTCATATTTCCATTCGGCGGCAAAGGCGTCCGGCGTGATCAGCGCCGGGTCCACCGCATCCGGATTGTCCCGGTCTGCCTTGGCGACCAGTGGATGCGCCAGCATGACCGGCCGGAAGGGCGCGCGTATGTCTGGCTCCGGCCTGCCGGTCTTGCCCTCCAGCCAGGCAAACAGGCTGTCATAGGGCGGGGCGAGGCCGTGCCAGATCTCCTCGATCTCGGTCACATCCACATCGCCGAAATCCGCGAGCGCCAGCTTGGCGAGGCGCGCCGAGACGCCGATCCGCATGCCGCCCGTGATCAGCTTCAGCAGCGCCCAGCGCCCGGTCGGGTCGAGCCCGTCCAGCCAGTTCGCCACCAGCCGCTGCGCCTCCGGCCGGGTTGCCCCGTCCAGCGCCTCGACGATTTCCGACAGGGGCGGGGGGCGGTTCGCGCGCCGCTCCCCCGGCCAGACGAGGCTGACGGTTTCGGCCATGTCGCCAACATAGTCATAGGAGAGGCGAAAGAGTTCGGCATCCATCCGGTCTGTCACCAGTTCGCGGATGGCGGCGGGCTTGATGCTTTTCAGGTCCAGATCCCCGGTCAGCGCGCCGAGGGCATAGCCGCGGTCAGGGTCTGGCGCGCTGCGGAAATAGGAGACAATCAGGCGTAGCTTGCCGTTACGCGAAGGCGTTAGGACAAGACGGTCAAGAAGCTCTGCGAAGGCCTGCATGCGCCCAAGATAGAGCCGCCACGCGAAGAATCCATCAAGGGAGTCCCACCGATGAGCCTGAAACTGCACCACCTCAACGCCTCGCGCTCGCAGCGCATTGTCTGGCTGCTGCTGGAACTCGGCGTGAAGCACGAGATTGTCCATCACAGCCGCGATCCGGAAACCCGGCTGGCCCCGGCGGCGCTGCTGCAGATCCACCCGATGGGCAAGTCGCCCCTGCTGGAGGATGGCGACACGGTGATCGCCGAGACAGGCGCGATTGCCGAATATCTGCTGGCCAGGCATGACCCGGACCACCGCCTGCACCCGCGCGCGGACTCGGCTGATTTCCCGCGCTACCTGGAATGGGTCCATGCGGCCGAGGGGGCGATCTTCCTGCCGGGCCTGTTCCGCTTCTACCTGATGAATGCCGGCCTGCTGGACACGCCGCTGGCCGCCGCGATGGAGGGCGAGCAGGCCAAGGCGATGAAGACGATCGAGGGGCATTTGTCGACCCATGCCTATTTTGCAGGCGAGGCCTTCACCGCCGCCGATTGCCTGATGGCCTTCCAGATCCAGTCCGCCGCCGCCGCAGGCGCGTTGGAGGCCATGCCCGCCACAAAGGCCTGGCTCGAAAAAGTGCAGGCCCGCCCGGCCTACAAGGCGATGCTGGAGGTGGGGGTTTAGGGCGAGCGGCCCTCACCTCCCACGCCTTCGGCGCCATCCTCCCCCGCAGGCGGGGGAGGAGAAGGGCGATGGCCATGCCATCGCGATCCCCCTCTAACTCCCCCTTTGCAAGGGGGAGAACGGCCCCTCAAGCAAGGCGGC